>ERZ1066133.15-NODE-15-length-119891-cov-20.274475_pt1 | contig 119891 bp, 119 predicted proteins | sample MGYA00382780_ERZ1066133 | MGnify/ENA primary metagenome ERZ1066133 (study PRJEB33369, sample SAMEA5778363) | biofilm metagenome | biome: Industrial cooling water; feature: Water cooling tower basin; material: Biofilm | place: United Arab Emirates | collected... | reverse complement strand
TGAAATTGGTAGACACGCTACTTTGAGGGGGTAGTGCCGCAAGGTGTGCTGGTTCGAGTCCAGTCCTGGGCACACGCCTGTATCATGTTTTTCTACAGCGAAAGACGGATACCGGATGTGACGAAGCCGAAGTGGTGAAATTGGTAGACACGCACGTTTCAGGGGCGTGTGGCGCAAGCTGTGCGGGTTCGAGTCCCGCCTTCGGCACAAAAAAACCCGGCTTACCGGGTTTTTTTGTTTTCTAACGGTGGCATCAGGAGCTAAAATACTCCTTCATCCGCTCGAAAAATCCTTTGTCGCTTGCATCCGGGTGTGGCTGGAAATTTGCCGAATGGCGCAGACTCTCCAGTTTGGCCTTCTCATCGCTGTTTAATTTTTTGGGGATCCAAACGTTTACATAAATTAGTTGGTCGCCCGCTCCATAGCCATTTACATCGCGTAGACCTTTTCCGCGTAAGGGCAGAATTTTGCCGCTTGGCGTTCCAGGGTCAATTTTAATACGCACTTTGCCACCAACCGACGGTACCTCTACAGAGGTGCCCAGCGTGGCGTCAATGAAGCTAATGTGCAGCTCGTAGATGAGGTTGTTTCCATCTCGTTTCAGATCCTGATCTTCTTGCTCTTCAATCAGGATTAACAAATCGCCCGGAATACCGCCTCCGGGGGCTTCGTTCCCTTTTCCAGCCATGGAAAGCTGCATGCCTTCGCCAACGCCGGCTGGGATTTTTACCGTAAGCAGATCTTCTTTGGAAACCAGCCCTGAGCTGTCTACACCCGGTGGCCGTTTATCTAGAATCTGACCTGAGCCATTGCACGTGCTGCAGGTGGTAGCAGATACCATTTGGCCCAACATGGTGTTTACCACTTTTCTTACCTGGCCACTGCCCTGGCAGGCGGGGCAGGTTTTGAACGTAACGCCCTCTGCCCGCACCAGGCGGTTCACTTTTATCTTTTTCTCAACGCCATTGGCAATTTCATCCAGCGTAAGCTTGAGTTTGATGCGCAGGTTAGAACCTTTGCGTTGCCGCGTGCGACCGCCGCCCCCGCCGCCAAAAAAACTATCGAATGGGCTGCCGCCTCCGAAGATGTCTCCAAACTGACTGAAGATATCGTCCATGTTCATGTCATGGCCGCGGAAGCCGCCATTGCCACGCGAATGCCCGAAGCGATCATATTGCGACCGCTTTTCCGGATCGCTCAGTACTTCGTAAGCTTCGGCCGCTTCTTTGAATTTCTCTTCTGCGTCTTTGTTGCCTGGGTTTTTATCCGGATGGAATTGAATGGCTACTTTGCGGTAGGCTTTTTTTATCTCTTCTGCCGTGGCGCTCTTGGTTACCCCCAGAATTTCGTAATAATCTCGTTTGGTGGACATGCTTGATTCGATTAGCTACCGATAACAACTTTGGCGTGGCGAATCACCTTTTCATTCAATAGGTAGCCCTTTTCCACCACATCAATAATTTTTCCTTTCAATTCCTCGCCCGGTGCCGGAATCTGTGTGATGGCATCGTGCAAGTCTGGATCAAACACAAGCGAAGAGGTATCCATCACTTTTACGCCCTGCGCATCGAGCACTTTTTTGAATTTATTTTGAATCAGGAAAAAGCCTTCCGATTCTTTGTCATTCTTTTCGCGGAATGCTTTCTCGGCGCGGTCAAAATCATCCATCACGGCCAATAACTCTCTTACAACCTTTTCGCTGGCGGTTTGAATGAGTTCCAGCCGCTCTTTGGCCGTTCGTTTCCTAAAGTTCTCAAATTCCGCGAAAAGGCGGAGATACTTATCCTTCATTTCTGCCAATTCGTCTTGCAGTTTTGGGGTTGAATTACCCTCAGTTTCCGATTTCTGGGCCTCAACGTTAGGCGTTTCTACGGGTGCTTTCGCCTCCGAGGTATTTTCGGACGGATTCTGGTTGTTTTGATCGCTATTTGATGTGTTTTCCATGGATTGAAGAACAGGTTTCTGTTATTAATCAAAAAACTAGCCAATTCACCTGTTGTGACATTAAGACAGCTAATGCAGTTGGCGCCAGAGGAGGTCTTTTAATGCAGTAATGCCGGTTTGGGTTACCGCAGAAATGAACACGGTGGGCACGTCTGGCGGCAACTCTTTTTTTAATTCTTCGGTAAGTTCTTGGTCCAGCAAATCGCATTTGCTTACCGCCAACACGCGTTTTTTGTCGAGCAATTCCGGATTGTATTTGCGCAGTTCAGTTAACAAGATGTTGTACTCGTTGGCGATGTGCTTGGCGTCTGCAGGCACCATAAATAATAGCAGGGAATTTCGCTCGATGTGGCGTAAAAACCGAATGCCCAACCCTTTGCCTTCTGCCGCCCCCTCAATAATCCCGGGGATGTCTGCCATCACAAACGATTGATTGTCGCGGTAAGCCACCACACCCAAATTAGGGGTGAGTGTAGTAAAAGGATAATCGGCAATTTTAGGTTTAGCAGCCGATACCACCGAGAGCAATGTGGATTTACCTGCATTTGGAAATCCAACTAAGCCCACATCCGCCAACAGCTTCAGTTCTAAAACGATCCATTCTTCTACGCCGGGCTCGCCTGGCTGTGCATGCGTGGGCGCCTGGTTGGTGGAGGTGGCAAAAAAAGCATTACCCTTACCGCCACGGCCACCGGGGGTGAGAATAAACTCCTGGCCATCCTCGGTTATTTCCACCCGTACTTCATCGGTATCCGCTACTTTGGCTACGGTACCCAAAGGCACTTCAATAATTTCATCTTTGCCACTCGCTCCGGTGCGGTTTTGCCCTTCGCCCAATTCGCCTGCCTGTGCAATGATGTGCTTGCGGTATTTCAGGTGGAGGAGTGTCCAGAGCTGTTTGTTGCCGCGCAGAATAACATGGCCCCCGCGGCCGCCATCGCCACCATCCGGGCCCCCTTTGTCGATAAATTTTTCGCGATGAAAATGCAAACATCCAGCTCCGCCTTTTCCGGAGCGCGACATGAACTTTACATAATCAATGAAATTGGGATTTGACACAATCAGGGGTTGCCCACTACGGCGCAGATAGCATCAAATATAGACTCTATGGAGCCGATGCCTTGGATATTTTTTAAACGGCCGTCTTTCTTATAGAAGGGTAGTACATGAACGGTCTTTGAAAAGTATTCGGTGATGCGCTTGTTCAGCTTTTCTTCTTCATCGTCTGCCCGATTTTCTATGGTTTTGCGCTTGGCAATACGCGCACGGACTTCCGCTTCGGTTACATCCAAAGCCACTACATGGTGAATGGCTGTACCACGGCTCTGCATAAACTGGTCAAGTGCTTCGGCCTGAGCCACAGTACGCGGAAAACCATCGAATAAAAAACCTTTGGCCTGCGGGGTTTTGTCAAGCTCTTCTTTAAGCATGGCAATGGTGATGTCGTCCGACACCAACTGGCCGCTGTTCATGATTTCCTTCACTCGTTTACCCAGCGGGGTATCGTTCTTGGTGTGCCAACGAAACAAGTCGCCCGTAGAGATGTGCACAAAGCCATAGCGCGTAATCAGCCTTTCGCTTTGTGTGCCCTTGCCCGCGCCGGGAGGGCCAAAAATCACCATATTTCGCATAGGTAAAGGTGTTAGTGCGCCAGTACCCGGTTTCTCCGGGTTTTTTGGCGGGCGCGCAAGTTAAGGAGGTATTAGGCAAAGAACAACCGCGGATTTTTAAACCGCGGTGTGGTAAATCTCAGCCAGATTTCTGCCCAGGCCATCATAATCCAACCCATAGCCCACAACAAACTCATCATCCAACTCAAAGCCCACGTATTTTACCTCAACACCTTTTTCGCGGGCCGGCTTTTTGCGCAATAGCGATACGGTTTCTACCGACTGTGCCCCGAGCCCTTTCAACTCAGCTACGATCGTTTGAAGCGTTAAACCAGTGTCTACTATATCCTCCACAACAATCACGTGTTGCGCAAAAACGCTTTCCTCCAATCCAATAATCGATTTAAGCTGCCCGGTACTGAGCGTACCACTGTAAGACGAGACCTTGACAAATGAAACCCGGCACTCCATGCGCACGGCTTTTAAAAGATCGCTGGCAAACATGAAGCTCCCGTTCAGAATGGCAACGAATAACACTTTTTTGTTCGCGTAGTCTGCGTTGATCTGGTCGGCAAGGGCATGTACTTTTTTTTGGATTTGACTTGCCGAAATTAAGCCGTTGAAATGGCGGTTGTGTAAAGCGATGGTGCGGGTAGGTTTCGTCACGCGTACGTTATTTTATATCGAAAATACTGTCAACAAGCTTTTGCCACAATTGTTGTGCCGCTTGGTCTGGCGCGAGGGTGCCGGCGGCTACCTGTTGTTTCAGGGCGTCCATGCTTTTTCGTATCAGCGGTTTTTCGAGCAGACTTTGAAAGTGCTCTTGCACGAGGTGTTGGAAGTGGTGCACCTGTTGTGCTTGCCGGTTGGCAAGAAAATAGCCGTTTGCCTGCGCGTGATGTACAAACTGTTCTACGGTAGTCCAGATTTGGGCTACCCCTATGTTTTCCAGCGCAGAGCAGGTAAGCACGGGCACGGTCCATCCGGAATCGTTGGGCAAAAGGAAGTGCAGTGCTTGTTGGAGTTCCGCTTTCGCAAGGTTCACTTTTTTCAGATTGTCGCCATCTGCTTTATTGATCACCAAGGCATCGGCTAGTTCGAGAATTCCTTTTTTAATGCCTTGTAATTCATCGCCAGCACCCGGAAGCATCAGTACCAAAAAGAAATCCACCAAATGGCGCACGGTGGTTTCGCTTTGACCTACCCCTACGGTTTCTACAAGCACAACATCGTAACCCGCCGCTTCGCAAAGGCGGATGGTTTTGTGCGTGCCATTGGCCACGCCGCCCAGCGTACTGCCCGCAGGCGTTGGCCGAATAAACGCGCGCGGATTTTTTGCCAACGTTTCCATGCGGGTTTTATCGCCCAGAATGCTGCCTTTTGTTCGCTCGCTGGAAGGGTCAACGGCCAGTACAGCCACCTGTTTGGATTGTTCAGTTAAAAACGTGCCGAAGGCCTCAATAAACGTGCTTTTACCAACCCCCGGTACACCGGAAATGCCGATGCGCACGGTGTTGTTCCGGGCGGGTAATGCCGCAAGCAATTCGTTAAACGCATGCTGATCTTCTTCGCGTTTGCTTTCGGCCAGCGTAATGGCACGGCTTAGAAAAGTACGGTTTCCCGCCTGCAGGCCCAGGGCCAGCTCCCGCGGGGTGGGTTCAAACCTTTTTTTTCTATCGCTCATGTTCCGGGTGAAATTTATAACTTTAAGTCGTACCAAACCTGCCTATCGCACAAGATGAAGAAAGTACTGATCGACAGCTTCTTCGGAACGCTGTTTGTTTTTGCGACACTGCTGGGTCTTCGTGAAATTGCCGGGCTTAACGCCCTCAACGCTTTTGATCCCATCGGAAAATCGATCGGAGATGTGGAGTTAACCGACATCGCGTTCTCTCAATTGCGTTCCGAACCCGAACTCGACACGAGTATCATCATCGTAAACATTGGCCCTTTAGATCGCGGTGGTATTGGCGAACAGATTCGGCTGCTCAGCAAATTCAATCCTAAAGTGATTGGATTGGATATCATCTTTTCGTGTGGTGATGGTTTATATGATTCTGTGAATTGCCCGCAGTTTTACGATACAGCGGCCAACAATAAGTTTGCGCGGGCCATTCGCGGATTTAAAAATGTGGTTTTGGTGAAGCGACTGGCCCAAACCGATTCCTTGTTACAAGTAGCGGGCGATATCGATGTGTATGATTCGATGGAACACACCGATCTGCATTTACGCCAACAGGCGTTCGAGGGGTATGCCAATCTGGAAACGGAAGCGGCGCACCAGGAAGATCTCAAGTCCTGCCGAAGGTTCAACCCGGTGATGACGGTACGCGGTGAGCAGCATTATGCCTTTGGTGTGATGATGGCGATGTTGTATGATTCGGTAAAGACCAAAAAGTTTCTGGATCGGAAAAAGTATTCTGAGGTGATTAACTATCGCGGCAATATTGTCGACTGGCACGGTGCCTCTAATTTTTCTGGCCGGTACATGGTGCTGGATTGGGAACAAGCGTTGGATACCACGTCTTTCGTACCGGAAATGTTGCGCGGTAAAATCATCATTCTTGGTTCGCTTGGAAACGATTTGCGCGACACCAGTTGGGACGATAAGTTTTTTACACCCCTGAATAAAAACTATGCGGGTAAAAGTCGGCCGGATATGTATGGTGTAGTGGTTCACGCCAACATAGTATCCATGATTCTGAACGAAGACTATATTAACGAGTTGGCATATTGGCAAGAACTGTTAATTGCGGCGCTGTTTGTGTTCCTGAATCTTGTGTTGTTTTATTGGATCAACCGGAAGGTGCCCGTCTTGTTCGATACGTTGAGTATCATACTGCAGCTTGCACAGGTGGTTTTGCTCTCGTTCCTGATGATCGAGTTTTTTGACTGGTTCGACTTTAAACTCAACTTAACCACCACTTTGGCAGGGGTTGCACTGGTTGGCACGTGTTTTGAGATTTACAATTCTGGCATAAAATCCTTTTTCCGGTGGCTTAAGGATAAATTGCTTACCAAACGGGTGCAAGGGGTATAAAATGCCGTCTGAAAGGTTGAATTTTTATAATTTTGGTTCACAGAAAAAAGAAAACATGAAAAACAAGCTCGTTTTTGCGATTTTAATGACAGGACTGTTGGCAGTTCCCGGGGTGGCCCAGGACTTTGCCTTTCGCGTGATGGCCACCAAAGGTGCCAATGAGGTGAAATCAGGCGATACCTGGCAACCCATCAAAGGCTTTATGCAAATTAAGCTTACGGACGAAATTAAGGTCGTAGACAATGGTTATCTGGGGTTAATGCACGCCAAAGGCTCAAGCCTGGAAGTACGGCAGGCGGGCGTATACAAAGTGGCCGATCTTTCGCAGAAAGTAGCCGGCGGATCTTCGCTCATGAACAAGTATGCCGATTTTATGCTTTCGAACAATGCCGAAGGCAAGAAAAACAAACTCAGTGCCACCGGAGCGGTGCACCGCGGGTTTGGCTTGGATGTGTATTTGCCTGAAAACCAATACTCCGATATTTTTAATGATAAAGTAACCGTAAAATGGCAACCGGCAAAGTCTGGTGGGCCTTATGTCGTAACTGTAACCGACATGTTTGGCGAGGAAATTGCAAAACAAGAGCCGCAAGAGGCGTTTGTACAATTTGATTTGAGCCGCCCCGAGTTTGCCAAGCAAGACAACTTACTGGTGTTGGTATATGCTAAGTCCGATCCGGCCAACCAAAGCGATTCGTATCTGGTAAAACGTTTAAGCAAGGTGCATCGTGAAACGGTTCAGAAATCCCTGGCCGACTTGAATTCTGGTTTCCAGGAAGACAACGCGCTGAAGCATTTTGTGTTGGCATCTTACTTTGAAGAGCAAAAGTTGTTCATCGATGCCATTGGCGAGTACGAAGTGGCAATTAAAATGGCCCCGGATGTAGACGCCTACAAAGAGGCTTACGAGGATTTTCTGTTGAGAAATCGCCTCAAAGACAACAAGTAACGGACGCCAAAAAATCAACAAAGGGCCGCCCAGCTTGGGCGGCTCTTTTTTTTGATTTGCGCCAGAAACAGCCACCGCACACGATTTGGCTGTGCATTTTATTCGTGTATTTTTGCCCACCAGTAATCAACCAACCACTCCATGAGTGTTCTCGTAAATAAAAATTCAAAGGTGATCGTGCAGGGTTTTACCGGCACAGAAGGAACTTTCCACGCCAGCCAAATGATTGAATATGGTACTAACGTGGTGGGTGGAGTTACGCCCGGAAAGGGTGGGCAGCAACATCTCGATCGTCCGGTATTCAATACGGTTAAAGAAGCTGTTGCTAAAACTGGTGCCGATGTATCGATCATTTTTGTGCCTCCGGCATTTGCTGCCGATTCGATCATGGAAGCCGCGGAGGGCGGAATCAAAGTGATCGTTACGATTACGGAAGGGATACCGGTGAAGGACATGATGACGGCCAAGCAGTACGTAAAGGAAAAAGGCGCTACGCTGGTAGGGCCCAACTGCCCCGGAGTAATCACGCCGGGCGAAGCGAAAGTTGGAATTATGCCGGGTTTTGTTTTCAAGAAGGGAAGAATTGGGATCGTTTCGAAATCGGGAACACTTACGTACGAAGCGGCCGATCAGATTGTGAAAGCGGGTTTAGGCATTAGCACCGCTATTGGAATTGGTGGCGATCCAATCATCGGTACACCTACGAAAGATGCTGTTGAACTTTTGATGAATGATCCGGAAACGGACGCGATTGTAATGATTGGCGAGATTGGCGGCAATTATGAGCCCGTTGCTGCCCGTTGGATTCAGGAAAACGGAAACAAGAAACCCGTCGTGGGTTTTATTGCTGGTCAAACGGCCCCTCCCGGTCGCAGAATGGGCCACGCTGGCGCGATCATTGGCGGAGCTGAAGATACAGCAGAAGCGAAAATGAAAGTGATGAGGGAATGCGGACTACACGTGGTTGAATCTCCAGCCTTAATTGGAGAAACGATGTTGAAAGCATTAAAAAAGTAAGCAATTCCCCGCTTAAAAGGCGGCTCTAAACTCCTTTTCCAGGTAATGGTTTAAACTGCCAAGATTGGCGAAAACCTCAATTTTTTCTGGCTGAGCGTCAAGATCATCAGCCGCGTAGAGTACTTCCGCGAAGATGTCTTGAATCATATACAAAAATACCTGGCGACCGTTGGCGGAACGCGAGCCAAGCAAAATCCCATTCTCGCGAATCTCTTTTATTTTTCTAGCTTCAGAATAGTGCTTGAATGTAAGTCGGAAGAACATGGTGCCTTTTTGGTTTTTTTGCGGCGGCAAAGGAATGACTTTGATTTCGCGTAACGAAATAGCCCGGAATTTGGCCAGATAAGAAGGAGTGGTGTTTCGGCAGAAAAACCACAAATTCTTTCTTTATCATGGTTTCATGCGCCAATGCGGTACCCGCAGCAAACGTTAGAAACCGCTTTGTTCCTGTTTTGAGCGCGAAAAAATCAATTTGCGCTGCTAATCTTGCATCCCAAGAAAATCCTTACAATAACTCATTTGCAAGGTTTGCCAACTCCGAGCGCTCTCCTTTTTCAAGGGTAACATGGGCATACAACTCATGATCTTTTAACCTATCGATCAGGTAGGAGAGCCCGTTAGATTGAGAATCCAGGTAGGGCGTATCAATCTGGTAGATATCACCCGTGAAAATGATTTTTGTGTTTTCGCCTGCCCGGGTAATGATGGTTTTGACTTCGTGCGGCGTTAAGTTCTGAGCCTCGTCTACAATAAAACAGATGTTCGAAAGACTTCGACCGCGAATGTACGCCAATGGGGTAATCACGAGTTTTTCGTTTTGCACCATCTCGGTAATCTTGGAATACTCTTTGTCCGATTCGCTGTATTGATTCTGAATAAACTTCAGGTTGTCCCACAGCGGCTCCATGTAGGGGTTGAGTTTCGATTTTATGTCGCCCGGCAAGTATCCGATGTCTTTGTTACTCAGGGGCACAATTGGACGTGCCAGGTAGATTTGTTTAAACTCTCGCTTTTGCTCAAGCGCGGCCGCCAGTGCAATTAGTGTTTTTCCGGTGCCGGCTACACCCTGCATGGATACCAGCTTTATCTCTGGTTTTAAAACCGCGTGTATCGCAAAGGCTTGTTCAGCATTGCGCGGCTTAATGCCGTAGGCGGTTCGTTTTTCCACTTGCTCTACCATACCATTGGCAGAATTATAAAAAGCCAGCACGGATTTTTTGCCGCTTTTCAGGATGTAGTAATGGTTTTTCATCGGCTTTTCTTTGCCCAGCACCTCGGCGGGCGGGCAATAACCTTTGTCGTACAATAAGTTGATCGCATCCGGGTCGGCCTCGTCTACTACCGTGCGGCCGGTGTGCAACGAGTTAATGTTTTGAATTTTACCGGTAGTGTAATCTTCCGCCTGTAGCCCCAGTGCTTTTGCTTTGAGGCGGAGATTAATGTCTTTACTAACCAGAATCACTTTACGCCCTTTCTCTTCCTTTTGTAGATGCAGGGCGCTGTTTAGTATCCGGTGGTCAGGCTTGTCTTCATTGTACACTTTATTGGCATCCACCAGTCCGTTTCCACCGGTGTCCATAATCACCTTAAAGTTGCCTTTGCCTTTGCCGTTGATTGGATTCCAATGATGCAGCATCTGGTCTTTGGCGAGCTTATCGATTAACCGGATAAACTCGCGCGCTTCAAAATTTTTGGTGTCGTTGCCCTTCTTGAAGTTGTCCAGCTCTTCCAATACGGTAATCGGTATACCAATGTCATGTTCGTCAAAATTCAGGATGGAGTTGTGTTCGTAGATGATTACCGAGGTATCTAATACGAAAATTTTTTTTTCTTTTTTGCTGGCAACTTTACTCATAAATAAACGCGGGGTAGTGGTTGGAGAAAGCACAAAAAAAAGAAGACACGGGTTGTACAACGGATCTGCATCGCCTTTGTATCAAAACGTGTCTTCCCAATTCCTTTTACAGTTGGATAAAGCTAAGCAACGCCCGGGTGCAAGGCAAGCATTCAATAATAAACTTTTGTTATGCGTTGTGCTTGGCTACACGCGCGAGTACAAATCGCCTTTATCGGAGGGTGTGATGCGCAACAGGTTTGCCAAAACAAGTTTAATCAGTTTTGCCGAAGCCTCATTTCGCGAGAGCGGTACCGCCGCGCGAAACTGACTTAAAGTAATGCTTGAATGTGCTTGCAGGTAGGAAAACAACTTGCTCTCGGCTTCTCCAAATGTAAATTGAATATCTTTCTTCCATTTCGACTGGCGTATGATCTCGCGCATCTCGTAGCTCGCTTTCATACTTTGATCGTTGTGGCGTACATAGCATTCTTTTTTTCCATCCGGGTGAACAAAGAATACCGGCCGCTGCGGATGGGGGGCAACCACTAATCGCACAACAAATTTTTTTTTGTTGAGGGCAAGCACCTCGCTTTTTATACCCACCCGCGGCTGGGCATGCTTCTGTAAGGCCCGTTTCACGTCAATGATTTCTTCTTCCGGATAACGCACCCCGGGCAGTGTGCCATCATCATCTACGCCAATCAATAAAACTCCGCCCAAGGTATTGGCAAACGCGATTAACTCCCGAACTACCTTGTCAGGGTACGCTACTTTACGTTTAAATTCCATTTGCAGCCCTTCGCCACCGGCTACTTGCTTTCGTAGCAGGGTTAAGTCAGCTGCACGGGGTAAAAGCGCCTCGGTTTGAAGCTTCACGGCTGGTTAACGTTTGCCCCTTGGCGCGTCAAAGTCGTCTGCCTCGTCTTCGTCTTCATCTCCCTCACCCGGTGTTGGCATGGTAAACATCGAACTTAACAGGTCTTTGAACTGAAGGCCGCGCACCAGGTTGTGCTTGCTAATCAAGCTGAATTCCGCCAGCCCGTGCAAGGCAAATTCCATGAGAAAAAGCTGTGTGGCGCTGTCTGCCTGGCTTTGAAACTCTGTTACCAATGCTTGTAATCCCGGCACTTTGCGCAGCGCCGCCTCGTATTCGCTCTGCGTTGCATCGTTCAGTACATCTACAGCGTTTCCCGCACCAAACCAATCGGCAATTTTTTTGTACGGGCTTTTTTCTTTTTGCTTTCGGAATTTTTCGGGGTCTGGAAAGTAGTTTACGAATTGTGCCCGGATGGCTTTGCCCATGAGATTTTGTGCTACTATGGCAGGCCCTTCTTGTTCGCCTTCATACACCAGTTCTACCTTGCCGGTGATGGCGGGCACCACCCCTACAAAGTCGGCTACGCGGATGTAGGTGATCTTCTCGTTGTTAAGTAACGATCTGCGTTCGGCAGCGGCTACCAGATTTTCGTAAGCAGAAATCGTTAGCCGGGCCGATACCCCGCTTTTCGCGTCTACCAACTCGCTCTTTCTGGCTTCAATTGCAATCTGCTCTACCAGATCCTTCGCCAGCTCTACTGGCATAACGCGTGTTTTTTGCTCCGGAATGATGCGCGCTTCTTGTTGGGTAATGCGCTTGCCGATGTCCAGCGTTTTGGGATAATGGGTGATAATCTGGCTATCGATTCGGTCTTTCAGCGGGGTAATGATAGATCCCCGGTTTGTGTAATCTTCCGGATTTGCCGTGAATACAAATTGAAGATCCAACGGCAACCGGAGTTTGAAGCCGCGAATTTGAATATCACCCTCCTGTAAAATATTGAACAAGGCTACCTGAATGCGTGCCTGAAGATCGGGTAACTCGTTAATCACAAAAATGGAGCGGTGCGACCGCGGGATCAAACCAAAATGGATGACGCGCTCATCGGCATACGGTAACTTTAGCGCCGCTGCTTTAATCGGATCGACATCGCCAATCAAATCGGCAATCGATACATCGGGTGTAGCCAGTTTCTCGGTGTAGCGCTCATCGCGATGCAGCCACGCCACCGGCGTTTCGTCTTTTAATTCGGCCACCAGATCTCGCCCAAACCGAGATATAGGGAACAATGGATCATCATTCAGTTCCGAGCCCTCGATCACAGGAATGTATTCATCCAGTAAGTGCACCATCATGCGTGCAAGGCGGGTTTTTGCTTGCCCCCGCAACCCAAGCAGGTTGATGTCATGGCCCGCGAGTAAAGCACGTTCAATGTCGGGTATTACGGTTTCTTCGTAGCCCCAAATGCCCTCGAAGACGTTTTCTTTATTCTGCCATTTGCGAATCAGGTTGTTTCTGATTTCTTCTTTTATCGATAAATGCCGGTAGCCAGCACCCTTTAACTGAGCGAGTGTTTTGATCTTTTGCAGGTCTTTCATTAGAGCGTTTTTCTTCGGTTGCGTTTGAAATCTTCGAACACCAGGTTGCCAAGCCCTTGCAGCCCACTGTAATACGCGTTGCCGTTGTTGGCTTGCGTAAACTCGCGCACAAAGGCTTTTAGGTACGGATCGCTGGCGATCATAAACGTGGTAACTGGAATTTTTAGCTTTCGTAATTGGGTGGCGAGGGTGAGCGTTTTGTTCAGGATTTTTGGGTCAAGGCCAAAACTATTCTTGTAATACTTTATGCCTTGTTTGATGCACGTAGGTTTTCCATCGGTGATCATGAAAATCTGTTTGTTCGCATTCTTGCGTCTGCGCAGCAAATCCATCGCCAACTCCAGCCCTGCTACCGTGTTGGTATGAAACGGCCCAACTTGCAGGTAAGGAAGATCTTTAATGGCCACCTGCCAGGCATCATCTCCAAATACCAAGATATCCAGCGTGTCTTTGGGATACTTTTTTGTGATCAACTCGGCCAAGGCCATCGCTACTTTTTTGGCGGGCGTGATGCGGTCTTCGCCATACAGAATCATGGAGTGCGAAATATCGATCATTAACACCGTGCTGGTTTGGGTTTTGTACTCACTGTCAAGCACTTCCAAATCATTTTCTGTCATTTGAAACTCCTCCAAACCATGCTGGATTTGTGCGTTGCGCAGCGAATCGGTCATCGCAATCTGTTCGAGTGTATCGCCAAATTCGTATGCTCTGCGGTCGGTCGTGGCTTCATCGCCCCGGCCCGGGGGTGGAGTTTTATGGTCGCCCCCTTTCGATTTTTTTAGTTTCCCGAAAATTTCTTCCAGGGCGCTTTGCCGCAGCCGCTGCTCGCTTTTGGCATTTAGCTTGAACCCGCCCGACGTTGGATCTTCTGTGATGTACCCGTTTTTTTTCAGGTCTTCAATAAAATCGCCCATCCCGTAATTTTCGGTTGTAATGCGGTGCTGGCGGTCTACCTCCGTCATCCATTGCAACGCCTCCGAAAGGTTGCCGGAAGTGATCAGTGCAAGCTGCATAAATATCTTCAGGAGCCGATCGAAATCGGTTTGCGGCTGCTCGGGCGGCGGAAAATATCGCGTAAAGCGGTGACCTATCATGTTTTAAAGATATAAACAACGTGGCATCGGATGGAGAACCCCGATGTAAACAATTCTGTTCAAGTAGTTCAGCAGTTTATTTGGCCGGGTGTTATTTGCCGTGATGCACGTAAGGTTTTGTAGCTGAAAGAAAAATTCGGAAACAAAACCGACCGTACGTTTGCCACGTTAGAAAATTCAAAATAAAAAAGACGTTATGAAAAAAGTGTTGTTTGTGTTAGCGTTTGCGGGGTTGGTGGCCACCAGTTGTGCGAACTATACCTGTCCCACGTACTCCAAGGCGAATCCCGCTCCCGCCAAAGCACACCGCATTTAGGGTTGCTGTGCGCTGGGCGGCTATGCCTTCGCCAGCGTTCCTTTCGGCATTGTTCCGTAGATGTAATCCCACAGGGGGCTGCTTACGCCAAACACCATTTTTCCGTTTTTGTAGTGGTGCAGACTGTGGTTGAGCCATAGTATCCGGAAAAAGTTCTTTGGTGGCGCGTAGGCGTGCACCATGTAATGCACCCACAGGTACAGGCTGTAACCTACAATAAAGCCTGCGGTAAAAGCAAAAGCGAAATCACCCATAACCAACCGAAAAACGCCCAATAAAATGGTGGCAATGGTTACGCTCATGATGGGAGGCATGGCTAGTCGCTCTTTGTCTTTCGGGAACTCGTGGTGTACCCCATGGATCGTATATTGAAACTTGGCCTTCCGGGGCGTATTTCCCACCAGGTGAAAAACAAAGCGATGCACGTTGTACTCCACCCACGAAAACACCAACCAGCCCAAAAAGAAAACGGTACTGGTTAATGCTACTGATAGCTGGGTAGTGTAAACACTCCAACCCAGCAAGGCTGCAGCGTAAAAGAAGAAAACAATTAAAGGCACTGCAATGTGGGTGCGGGTAAGTTTTTCTAAAACAGGATTGTCGAAAAGCCTTTTTGTGCCTTTGTTCTGTGGTTTGATCTCAAGTGTTTCCATACTCAATTCAACTTCACTGGCATTACAAATTTATTTCGATTGTATGCAACGGGCAAACGGACATTAAAGATTAGCGGAAAGGGTTAAATTTTGATTTCGGATGCGTGTGTAATAGGCTTCGTACAACGGCAAAACGTTTGAGATATCAAACTCTTTTGCTCGTTTTAAGGCATTTTCCTTAAACCGCGGCAAGTTCGCCTTATCGAGCACAAACAGCGATTTTTGGGTCATATCGTCTACATCGCCTACTTCACTTAAAAATCCGGTTACGCCCTGCACGTTTAGCTCTGGAATACCCCCGGTGTTTGATGAGATTACCGGCACCTCGCAGGCCATGGCTTCTAATGCCGAGAGCCCGAAACTTTCTTTTTCAGACGGTAACAGGAACAAATCGGCCACGGATAACACTTCTTCTACCGCTTCCAGTTTACCCAAAAAACGCACATCACCTAAAATACCCAACTCGCGGCATTGTTGTTCGGCACTGCTGCGTTCCGGCCCGTCGCCAATCATCAACAGCTTGGCTGGCCGTTGCTCATGCACGTTATTAAAGACCCGGATCACATCGCCAATCCGTTTCACTTTTCGAAAATTGGAGATGTGCACCACCAAAGCCTCCCCGTTGGGGCAAATCGCTTTTTTGAAGTGGTCTTTTTTCTGCTTTTTAAATTTTTCGAGGTCGATGAAGTTGGGGATAACCTCAATTTCTTTTGAGATGGGGAAAAAATCATAGGTTTCCTTCCGGAGGTCGCGCGAAACGGCGGTAACGCCATCGGATTGGTTGATGCTGAACGTTACTACGGGTTCGTACGAGGCATCCTTGCCAACCAAGGTGATGTCTGTACCATGGAGCGTGGTTACCACCGGGATGTAAATGCCCTCGGTTTTCAAGATTTGCTTGGCCATGTAGGCAGCCGAAGCATGTGGGATGGCATAGTGTACGTGCAACAAATCCAACTTTTCATTGCGCACCACGCTTACCATTTTGCTGGCAAGGGCCAATTCGTAAGGCGGATATTCAAAAAGCGGATAGGAACGGAATTCAACTTCGTGGTAAAAGAGATTCTCGTTCAGGAAATCCAACCGGCTAGGTTGGCTGTAGGTAATGAAATGCACCTTATGGCCTTCTTTTGCCAACGCCTTACCTAACTCCGTGGCTACCACGCCACTACCCCCAAATGTGGGGTAACAAACTATGCCGATGTTAATTGTTTCCAACGTGCTCTTTTCTGTTTAACTCTGTTCCTGCCGTTTTAGTTTCGGGCGGTGGGTTGATATAACATATAGTTGAAAACCGATTGATACACCACCTCCTGAATTCGAGGACGAATATTGAGGTTTAATAGTTTATTGTTGTTCATATCCGGATGAACCCGGTTGGAAAGAAAGACGTACACCAGCTCGTAGGCGGGGTCAACCCATATGCACGTGCCTGTAAAGCCGGTATGCCCGAAAGTAAATGGCGAAGCGGCTAACGCCGTGGGACTACTCCAGTCGTTTAGTATCGGCTTGTCCCAGCCGAGACCCCGGCGGCTCGGGGTAAACTGGCGACTGGTAAAGAGGTTAACGGTTTGCCGTTGAAAAAAGCGCGTGTCTCCGTAAGTGCCCCCATTTAGCCAAAGTTGCCCCAACTTGGCCAAATCTAATGCGGTGCCAAAAAGTCCGGCGTGGCCGGCAATGCCTCCGTGCATGGCTGCGCCCTGATCGTGTACGTATCCAACCAACAGGCTTTTGCGGAATAACTTGTCTTGCTCCGTGGGCGCTATTTGTGCCTTCGAATAACGGGCGCGGGGTAGATAGCCCAGGCTGAAAGCCCCTAAAGGCTCATACAGGTTCTGGGCTAAAAACTCGTCTATTGGCTGATTGAGCAGTTTTTCGGCCAGGCGGTGCAGAATGTAAAAACCCATGTCGCTATACCGGTAATCATAGGGGGTGCGAAGCCGTTTTTCACGCACTTTCGATTGGATGATCCAGTTCCACAAGCTGTCTTTCATGGTGTGGCGTGCATACAGATTTTCGGCTACGGGCCACGGATAATCTGGCGAGGTTGCCTGTTGGTAGTAGTCGGCCAGCCACACGCTGTCTTTCATGGTGCTGGCCCAAAAAGGCAAAAAAGGCCATAGGCCCGCTTGGTGCGTAAGGATATCGCGCAGCACCATATCTTCTTTGTTGGTGCCCTTCAACTCGGGCAAATAGGCCGAAGCCTTTTTGTTGAGATCGATTAGTTTCTTTTCGTGCAAAAACATAATCGCCTGCAATGTTGCGCTCACTTTTGTTACCGATGCCAAATCATACAGCGTGGAGTCGGTAACGGGATCAGTACTTGTATACGTTAGCGTGCCAAAACTTTTTTGGTAGACGATCTTTCCCTTTCGGGCGATAACAATCTGTGCGCCGGGCGTGGCCCCCGCAGCTATGGCCTCTTGAACAATCGGCTCGATTTTCGCCAATGTATGGGAGTCCATTTCCACGGCCTCGGGTTGCGTGAATGCAAACCTCGGAAGCGGCTCCACGGTCTGAACAGCGGGGGCATTGCCCTTCGGGACGAGGGGTAACACGCCTTGGCCGGGCTCAACACCAAAAAGGGTTTGTACTATGCCATTCGTCACCTCAGCAGCAGGTGCAAAACCGGCAAGAAGAGCATCAAATTCCGCCCATTGGTCGAGATTTGAAATACCGGCCAGATGGCAAACTACCACCTGTTTTGTAGCGGTGTGCTTTTTTAGCCAGGACATGACCTCCCTACCCAGGTGTGGATCGTACACGGCCACGATCACGATTGACGCTTCCTCAAATCCCCGGCCTGCCGTGGTATCGTTGCTCTGGAGTATGCTCTTTTTGATTAGTGGCGCATACCTTTTTGCTTGGAGTTCGAACGCGCGATTTTGGTCTGGGCCGATGGTAATGAGCGCGAGTTTCTGCAAGTCCAAATTTCGGATCGGCAGCGTTTGCGATTTGTTTTGAACCACCGTGATGCTGTTTTCGAAAACCTGTTGAAACAGCATTCGCTTTTCGGGCGCATGCCACCACCACGTATTTATTGAATTTTTTGTGCCACCGGTGATCACATCAAACTTGAGTGTGAGCAACTGTCGGAGCGATTGGTCAAGATGTACTTTTAATAATTTGTTTTTCCTGAACGATTTGTTGATTGCGCTGAGCTGCCGGGCGTTGATGGTGGCGGTTGTAACGATGTTATTTCCTGCCAGGAAGATACTGAGGTAATCCTCATTTTCGTTGGCAGGGACCACGTAGTTTAATAATCCCGGGTAGCGCAACTGTTTCCGAATAACATGTTGGATAAACTGGCCAGATCGGGCTGCCGGGTAGGTTTGGTCGTTCGTACGTACGCGAAAATGAAAATCGGTACTGCGCACAATTTTTACGCGGGTATCGCGCAAGAAGAAGAAATCTTCCGTTTTACTAAGCCGTAGTGAATCGCCTTTAGTCCAATCCAAATGGCTGTCCGGTGTTTCAAATTCTGGCACGGCAAAAACACCGGAGCGTTGCAGGCTCGCAGCCCAGCGCCCGAAGTTTGCCTTGATGCGTCCTGGCTCGCCACCCACTTGCCGAAGCTGGTGTTGCCAGGTTGTGCTGCCAACGTCCAGCGCGTCTACCCGCATGCCCGTGGTGTAATCCACACCTTGCGCTGCGATCCATGTTGCCGCCAGGTCATTGACTTTGCCTACCAACGAATCGTTGGCAATGGCCGCCAACTGCAGGTGACTGGGGAATGCGTGGCCGGAGTCGGCCTGAATCAGCAGCCGATTTTCGTCCCATCCTATTAACAGCGGCACAGATGTCATTCCGCGCAGGCGCTGTATCAGGGTTTTCACATCCCCGTAAGGGCTGCCTACAAATTCTACGCTGCCGGGATGAAACCGTTTTATTTTTTCGGCCAAGTCTTCCCAGTCGGCTGCGGTAACGGGTACCCGGGCTTGTAACACAAAAAGTTGCCCGATTTTTTCGTGCGCAGCCAGTTTGGCCATCACGCTGTCTACCCACCGCTCGCGCGCAGTTTGCGCACCGGCCAGTGAAACGTGCAGCGTGACTACAAAAAACAGCAAAACTTTTTTGAACATCTGCGGGTTAGGGTTTTGTAATTGCCCGTTAATAAAGTGAATTTTGCCCAACTCGGAAACATTGAATCGCACGATAACCTGCGTTACCAGCTATGAAATTTTTGTCGCTATTTACGAAGGCTCCTCAGCATCAGCGGTTTCAATATAAACCGCGTTATTACGATGCGCAGAAAGAAGAAATGGAGGAGCGCGAAAGCCGCATTCGCACGGAGTTGGCCCGCGAACGGGGGCAAGCCGTAGAAGAGGCGGGCGGGCATCGTTCCCGGATTGCCGGTGCTTTTCAAGCAGCCCGCAGGCGGTCGAACCCGTCGCAAAGTGGCACTATAATTATGATCCGCCTGGGTGCGCTGTTGTTTATTTCGGTGTTTCTTATCGCATTTATTACGTGGGGCAAGCCCGTTTTATACAGTCTGTTTTTGTTTATTCCGGTGTATTTCTTTTTGCGATTTAGAAACCGGTAGTTGCCGCATGCCCGATATCATCCAACTCTTGCCGGATTCCATCGCCAACCAAATCGCGGCTGGCGAAGTAGTGCAACGGCCGGCTTCGGTGGTAAAAGAGTTGATGGAGAACGCGATTGATGCGGGCGCCCGCCGGGTGCAGTTGATCTTGCGCGAAGCGGGCAAGAGCTTCATTCAAGTGATAGACGATGGCAGCGGGATGAGCGATACCGATGCGCGGCTCAGTATTGAGCGGCACGCAACATCAAAGATCCGCAAAGCAGAAGATTTGTTTACCATCCGGACAATGGGTTTTCGCGGAGAAGCGTTGGCGTCTATTGCGGCCGTAGCTCAGGTAGAAATTCGCACACGTATGGCCACCCGCGAGTTGGGAACCGCCATTCAGGTGGAGGCCTCGCAGGTAAAGCGCCAGGAACCCGTGGCCTGCGAGACCGGTACCAGCATTACCGTGAGGAACTTGTTTTATAACATTCCGGCCCGAAGAAATTTTTTGAAGAGCAACCCGGTGGAAATGTTGCACATTCAGAATGAGTTTTTCCGGCTGGCACTGGCGCACGCAGACAAGGCGTTTCAGCTTGTGCATCATGACGAAGTGCTGTATGATCTCCCGCCATCCAAGTTAAGTCAGCGCATTGTTGCATTATTTGGTAAAGCCTACCAACATCAGCTCACCCCTTGCCGCGAAGAAACCAGCCTGGTGAAAATCACCGGGTATGTTGGGCGGCCGGAAACGGCGCGAAAGAAAAAAGATGAACAGTTTCTGTTTGTCAATAACAGGTTTATCCGTAGCCATTATCTCAGTTATGCGGTACGCGATGCGTTTGCCGGATTGATTCCAACTGATGCGCACCCGTTTTTCGTTTTGTTTCTTGATATCGACCCGAAGCATATTGATGTAAACGTACATCCCACCAAGACGGAAATTAAATTTGATGATGAACGTGCTGTATATGCAGTAGTCAGCGCAGCCGCCCGTCAGGCGCTGGGATCGGGTAATCTGGCGCCCGCGATCGATTTTGCGGCCGATGTGAATCTGGTAACCAAGATTCAAAATACCAGCATTTCCAAAGATCAATACATCAACGAGCAATTTGGATCGCTAGCCCACAACAACCTGCGCAACTGGGAAAAACTTTTTGAACACAACCGGCCTACGCTGGGTGGTATTTTTACCGACCAGCCAACACAGCCCTTGTACCCGCTGCCTACCGGGCCGCAGGAAGATGTGCCGCCTACTGCGGTTCCGGTTTTCCAATTTCGTGGGCGATACATCTTTTTTCCCATGGCCGATTCGGTGCGCGTAGTGGATCAGCAAGCGGCGCACGAGCGTATTTTGTTTGAAAAATTCTTGCGGCAGTTGCACAGCAAGCATGCCCTGGCACAACAGTTGATGTTTCCGGTAACGGTAGCGCTGACGCCAGCCGACTTCGCGATGGTGTGGGAGTTGGAGGGAGAATTACGCGCGCTGGGGTTTCAATTGGAGCCTTTTGGCAAAGAAACCGTGCTGGTAACGGCTGTGCCTGCGGAAGTGAGCGGCCAGGAAGCCCGGTTATTAAGCGAGTTGCTGGAGCAGTTCAAAAACCACCAACACCAACTACATCTGCCCTTAAATGAAAAACTGGCGGCCGCACTTGCCAAACGGGGTAGTGCAAATATGGCCAAGCAGCTTACCTCCGAAGAAATGCATGCCGTGGTTCATCAACTTTTTGCCTGTAAACAGCCTGCCTACACACCCGACGGAAACCCAACATTTTTTCAGTTGGAAACGTCTACTATAGAACGTTATTTTACTCGCTAAGACTTTAGACAGACACCCATGATGCGTTTAACACCGGTAGTGCGAAATCTTATTATGATCAACGCCATCATATTTATTGTGGGCAGCATCGTGCCGGGCTTACGGCTGGAAGAAAAGCTCTCGCTTTGGAATATCAAGTCAGATGGGTTTCAACCCTATCAGCTGTTTACGTACATGTTCATGCATGGGGGCTTCATTCACATCTTATTTAATATGATGGCGCTGGCGTTTATGGGCCCGATTCTTGAGTCGGTGTGGGGACAGAATCGCTTTCTTGCATTTTATGTGATTACGGGTATCGGAGCCGGAATTTTTAATATACTGATTGATCTGTTTTTTGGCGTGGGCACTTTTGGATTGATGATGGGTGCTTCGGGCGCGGTGTATGGTGTACTTACGGCCTTCGGCATTCTATTTCCAAACATGGAAATTATGCTGTTGATTCCACCGATTCCAATCAAGGCAAAGTATTTGGTGCTGATTCTGGGCGGTATTGCTTTGTTTTCTGGATTTAATGCGTCTCCCGGCGACAACACGGCACATTTTGCGCATCTGGGAGGTATTGTGATGGCCATTTTGTTTATTCAATTCGGGGGGAGGATCCGGTAGGGTATGTTTAGCGAATTCAAAAACGCATTCGATAAGCCGAACAACGCGCATGTACAGTTGATCATCATCAATGTGGTGATCTTTTTGGTTTTGGGCGTGGTGTTTGTTTTTACAAAAATTGCGGAGGTTGAACCCATTTTCGAGGTGATCGAAAATCAATTTTCCATTCCTCCGAACCTGATCGAATTTTTTGCGCGTCCTTGGACCATCTTAACTTACAGTTTTGCTCATTCTTTGCAGGCCATCTTCCACATCGTATTCAACATGCTGGCGTTATACTGGTTCGGCAAGCTGTTCATTGAATACCTGGGTAGCGACAAGCTAGTGGCGCTGTATGTTTTGGGTGCGATTGCGGGCGGTGTAGTTTACCTGTTGATGTTCAATACCATTCCTTTTTTTGTTAACCGCTCAGAATTTTCCGGCATGGTGGGCGCTTCGGCTGCGGTGTATGCGGTAATGGTGGCTACGGCAACTCTTTTACCCGATTACACCTTTTTTCTGTTATTCTTTGGCCCGGTACGCATCAAATACATCGCGCTGTTTTTCATCGTCGGCTCATTTTTGGGTTCGGTGGGCCCGAACGCGGGTGGTAATTTGGCGCATCTGGGTGGCGCTTTGATGGGATTTGTGTATATCAAGCAATTACAGATAGGAGTTAATTGGGGTGGATGGATTACCGCAACCATCCAGTGGGTAAGAGGCCTCTTTCAGCCCTCGGCCCGAGTGAAAGTGACGTATCGAAAAACCGATTCAAAAAAGTCGGCCACGGGCTTTAACAAAGCCACCCAGGAAGAAATCGATGCTATCCTGGATAAAATTTCTGAGCGCGGGTACGAAAGCCTATCTAAAGAAGAAAAAGAAAAGCTGTTTAATGCGAGTAAAAAATGAGGGAATCAACTGCCCTTTTTTACACGATAGAAATTTCTCCCTACACCCATTAATCCCGCTGGGGTTATGCCCTCTGCTTGAATTCGCACGGAAATCGCTTCATCGCCGTTGTAATACTCCATTCGCGCATATCCGTTAACGTCTGTTTGAATGGCGGGGCTCCAGAAAACAGTACTTCTACGATCTGGTTTTACATGTTCTGGTTTGCTTACATCGTATTTTGGCACATAGAATTCTTGAGCCACTTGATAGCCCCCCACACGAGTACTTAAAACTCCTTTTCTATCTACTTGTCCGGAATAGCCTTTTTTAGAAAAGAACGCGATTACGCCATTGCCCCCTTGGGATCCAAATATTGCTGCTTCTGTACCCTTAAAGACGTCTACGCTTTCGATTGATTCAACCGCAATCTGGTTAAGTGAAGTGATCGTGATTGGCACGTTATCCAACAAAATTAATGGGGTAGTACCACTAGCAATAGATCCCACACCACGAATGACTACGTCATATCCGGGTGGGTTCGGGCGCAATTGCACGCCCGCCACTCCCCGGATTAATTCTAATGGGTGAAAGAGATAAGCCGCACCGGGCACCGAACTGGCCTTAATTGACCGACTGGCTCCCGTGTACACCCGATTTTCTTTACTCTCATCCACCTTGGTTGCCTCAATTTTCACCTCATCCAACACGATCACGTTCTCTCCAAAGCCGTAGGCTGCGTTAATCTTATTGCGCTCTAATCCTTTCTGAATCAGAAACCGCTCAAACTCACTTTTGCTACTGCTGATTTGCGTTGGTGTGAATGATGTGGCTTGGCTGGGATAGATTGGGTCAACCTCAAGCAAAACAAATGGCTTGTCTTTTTTATTCGTTCCTTGCAAAACGATCGCGGCCGAATCGTAAAAGGTTAGTGCATCGAAAATGAATCTACCGTCCTTACCCGTGGGCGCAACCACAATATCAGATGATCCCTCTATCGGCACGTACGTGACTTTACCACCTTCCACGCCTTTTTTACTCAGATCATCTTTCATGGACCCTTGAATGTTTATCCCTTGCTCAATTCCATGGGTAATCTGTGGCCATTGGTCTGCAATTAAATTTGACCAATTAAATCGTACCCAACCTTGGGTCATCAGTAAGAGGTCAAGTTTTTCTAATCGATCAGTTTTTGTTTCATCAAAATAGTATCCGGGGTTTTCGATATGACCTTTTAAATCCGATTGGAGCAGTAAGTAGTTCTCAATGGTGGTGGCCGCGTTATCAACAATAACCTCATCGTTATTTGTAGCCGTTAGGGATACAAATGCCTGCACCGGTTGATTTTTGGCGTCTCGGGTTTGGATTTCGATTACCGTCAGCTCGCGGGACTGAACTTCCTTTTTTGCTGTGGTGACTTCTACCTGAAGCGGATTCGCCAAATTTGTAAAAAATAATCGATTGGCTTGTGGTCGGCCAGCTCCATCAAACAGCGTAAAATGGGCAAGGCCGTGTTGCAGTTTTGCTTTCGGAATTTTTAAGAAATAAAGGTTATTGCTTAGGCTAGCTTGGGCAATAAACGCAGGGATGCCACGGTTGTGAACGACAAGTGTGACCGACTCGCGGTTTGGCGTAGTTGGCGAACTCTGTAACTTAATGGTTACCTCCGGACTATCGAATTTGGGGATTAATGTAAGCACAAAGCCTGTTTGCTGTACCTGCGGTAGGGGGTATTTGTGGTCTGTGCCGGCTGCGCGCAAGAAATATTGTTCATTCATTTGCGGGGTTAAAGAAAATACACCCATGCCAAGATGGTTACTGTTTACTTCACCAATCTGCTCGCCACGGCCATTTATTAATGCCGCTGACATTTCGCGATGTAATCCATCAGTTCCAATTGCTTTAAACGCCACATTTGTTTTGATTCCGGCCACCAGATTTCCACCTTCAGGAAAAAATTGAACGTCAATGTTATTGGTGTTCGAATTTGAGATTTCGTCATCCGGTTCGTCCGCGTTCCAGATTTTTAGCTCTTTCGTAAAAAAAAAGTCATCCGAAAAGTTTCGCATCCAGTTTGTATACGCGCGCAATTGGTATGATCCTGTGGCGAGATAACGAGCCAGTGGAACTTGCCCTCGTCCTAAGCCGTTTTCAACCCGAATAAGGTATCGCCCAATAAACTCTTGATTTGAATTAATTAACTCTACATATAACGTCTTGCTCAGTGGCGATAACTGGTGTATTGCTCCTGCCGTTACGTAGGCTTGAAACCAAACCGTTTCACCGGTGAGATAATAGGGTTTGTCGGTGTGTAGGTAAACCTTCTCTTGTGGAAACTCCTCGCTAAACTTACTTAGTAAAGATACAAATGCAGGTGGTTCCGGGTTTTGAGTTGTAAACGATATGAGCAAAAAACCGAGGAGAAGGAAGGTTAAGATGGGCTTCATACTGTGCTTTAAACGACACAAATTAACGATGGTTGTCTCGCAAAAAGACGAAAACTGTACCCCTCTTATTTCAACGCAAAAAAACCGATCAACAGATCAATTACTTCTGCTTTTGTTTTTGCTCGTTGTGCCTCCGGCATGTGTTGATTAAAGGCGGCAAGTTTGGCGGTGTATTCCCCCTCCGATAACTTAAACAGATTCATAAGGTACCGTTTGGTTTCCGGGTCTTGCACTGTGGCGCGGAACACCTTTGTTTTTTCGAGTTCCTCGTGTACGCGTTGCAGTTTGCGCTTCTCGCGTTTCTCTTTGCTGAAATAATCGAAGTCCACTCCCATGCCGCCACCAACACCCACCGTTTGCATATAATTGTTGGTGGGTTGTGCACCCGGGTTTTGGAACTGCGGTAGATTTACCGCCAACTTCCATTGCTCATAGCCTTGAGGTTTATACCTGCTGTAGATGGTAACCGATTCCAGTAGTTTCGGAACTTCTTTTAGCTCCACACGAATGTTGCCGGAGTTCCTCGCTATGACGCGCTGCTGTTCATATCCTAAACACATAAACAACACGGTGTCTCCGAAAAAACAGGAGTAACGAAAGTGGCCGTCGTCCATGCTGATCGTTGATGTTTTTCGTCCCTTGGCCGTAATCGCCACAAACGGCAGCGGCTGCCGGGTAACCGAGTCGATTACCGTTCCGTGCAATACAATTTCTTGCCCGTAAAGAAGCGAACTTCCGCCCAGGCAAATCGCACACGTCCATAATGCGAGGGCTTTCACCGTACCATCGTTTTTACAGAGGATGCCGGTCGAGAGGTAAAAGTTGTAGGGTTCTAGAATTTGTTTGCCAACTGGCCACAGGCCGCGTCAATATCTTTACCGCGGCTCTTTCTAATGCGCGTCACGATTCCGTGCGATTCGAGCAGGTGTTGATACATCGCAATCGCTTTTTCGGAGGCCTGTTGGAAAATTCCGTCATCAATCGGGTTATACTCAATCAGGTTAACTTTAGATGGCACACGCTGGCAAAACTTGAGTAAAGCCTGGGCATGTTCTGGCGAATCGTTAATGCCGCGCCAGACCACGTATTCGTACGTCACTTTTTTGCGCCGTTTTTTGTACCAGTATTCCAATGCATCGCCTAATTCTTCCAGCGAGTTCGTTTCGTTAATTGGCATGATGCCCGATCGCGTGTCGTTCACGGCCGCATGCAGCGACACCGCCAGGTTGAACTTTACCTCATCGTCTGCCATTTTTCGAATCATCTTGGCAATGCCCACGGTACTTAGCGTGATGCGCTTGCTGGCCATGTTTAGCCCCTTTTGCGAGGTAATCTTTTCTATCGCTTCCACCACGTTGGCGTAATTCAGTAGTGGCTCGCCCATACCCATGAACACCACATTCGTGAGCGGCCGGTTGAAAAACATTTCGGCTTGTTGTTGGATGGCGACCACCTGATCGTAAATCTCATCGGCATTTAAATTCCGCATGCGCTTTAGGCGGGCGGTAGCACAAAACTTACAATCCAAACTACAGCCCACTTGCGATGAAACACAGGCGGTAATGCGCTTCTCGGTGGGGATTAGCACGGATTCAACAATTAAACCATCATGCAATTTTACTGCGTTTTTAATGGTGCCGTCCGCGCTCCGCTGCATGTTGTCAACATGGATGTGGTTAATCACAAAGTGTTGCTTAAGCAGTTCGCGGGTTTCTTTCGATAGATTACTCATCTGGTCGAAATCTTTGGCTGATTTCTGCCACAGCCATTCCTGCACCTGCTGCGCGCGGAAGGCTTTGTCGCCATGGGTTACGAAAAACTCTTTTAGGTCTTCCGGTTTTAGCTTTCGGATGTCGCGTTTAACGGCTGTTTCCATACATTGGGCACAAAGTTAGCGTAAAAGTCGGGAGCGATTTGAATTTGCGTTTGGAAACCGGAAATGCGTTCTTCGCTGTATGCGTGCAATTTTTCAAGTCGTTATTTTTTTTGTGATCATGGGGCTGGTTACTACATGTAAACCGGCGATTCAGGAAGACGAGCAACTGCTGGAGCGCCTGATGAAAACTAACCTCACTTTTTTTGAAAAATATCTGAACCATCGGGCCGATTGGGAAATTCAGGTGATTTACACCCAGATCGATCGTGACTCCGCCAACCGACCTTCGTTTAAATCCTATTACTTTAATTTTGATTCCACCCGCTATTTCTATCCCGCATCCACCGTAAAACTGCCACAGGTGGTATTGGCCTTTCAAAAATTGAATCAACTCAACGTGCCGGGAGTAAACAAGTTTACGGCAATGGTTTCGGATTCCGTTTATTCCGGGCAGATTTCGGCCCACCAAGATAGCACGGCGCCCAACGGCCGGCCCTCAATTGCGCATTATGCCAAAAAAATACTGGTGGTGAGCGATAACGATGCGTTTAACCGCCTCTACGAATTTGTGGGCCAGCGTGAAACGAACGAGGCCTTACGTACGCGCGGGTACCAAACGCGAATACTCCATCGGTTGGAACGGCCCCTCACGCCAGACCAGAATCGCCACACCGAAGCAGTACGTTTTTTGGATGATCAGCAGCGCGAAGTCTACACGCAACCCATGTTGGTAAACGATTCCATTGCCGTAGCCACACCCGTGTTGCGGGGTGATGGTTATATCCGGGCCGACTCGCTGGTGGCTGAGCCATTTGATTTTACCTACAAAAATTTTTACCCGCTCAACGAGCAGCAACGCTTTTTGCGCACACTTTTATTTCCGGAAACAGTTCCACCACAGCTGCAGTTTGATCTTTCGCCAGAGGACCGTGCGTTTCTATTTCAATACATGTCGCAGTACCCGGCCGAAACCGAGTACCCGCCATACTTTCAGGACAGTACGCTATACGATGCGTATTGCAAATTCCTTTTGTTCGGTGAGGCGCGCGAGCGGATACCCGATCGGCTGCGGATATTCAACAAGGTGGGAGACGCGTATGGTTATTTGATCGATAACGCCTATATCGTAGATTTTGAAAGTGGTGTGGAGTTCATGCTCTCCGCAGTGATCAATACCAATACCGATGGTATTTTTAACGATGGAAAATATGAATACGCTACATTGGGCTTTCCGTTTATGCGGGAGTTAGGCCGCCTGGTGTATGATCATGAACAAAAGCGGGCACGCGCCAGAAAACCCGATTTATCGCGATTCAAATTATCCTACGAACGGCCCCGGTAAGGTTTGAAAATCTGGCAGGAAACCGTCAATTTGCCGCTTTCATTCTTACAACATGCAAAAAAGTAACGCCGTTATCTTAACAGCCGGTTATTTGGATACCAGCAACGGAAAAACCGCACACGGGCTTATTCGCGGAACAGAACGATTCAATGTGTTGGGCGTGATCGATTCAAAGCACGCGGGTAAAGACGCGGGCGAAGTGCTGGATGGCCACCACCGCAACATCCCGGTGTATGCCTCGTTGAGCGAATTCCGTTTGCAGTCAAAACAAATAGCTAAGTATTGTGTGATTGGTGTAGCCACCAAAGGCGGCGTAATACCGGATTCATTGCGGGCCATGTTACAAGAAGCGCTGGAGCACGACCTGAGTATTGTAAACGGCCTCCACGATTATGTGTCAGATCACCCAGAGCTGGTAAACCTGGCCCACCAGCGCGGGTTGGAAATCATTGATGTGCGCAAGCCCAAGAAATTTAAAGACCTGCATTTTTGGTCGGGCAAGATCAAGTCGGTACGCTGCCCCAAAATTGCTGTACTGGGCACCGACTGTGCCTTGGGGAAACGTACCACTACGCGGTTTTTAACGCAGGCCATGCAGCAAGCCGGGCACCGGGCGGAGATGATCTACACCGGGCAGACCGGCTGGATGCAAGGTGCGCGGTACGGTTTTGTGTTTGATAGCACGCTGAACGACTTTATCTCAGGTGAGATGGAACATGCAATCGTGCAGTGCTGGGAAGAGGCAAAACCCGAGATCGTTTTTATTGAGGGCCAGTCGTCCCTGCGCAATCCCAGCGGTCCGGCCGGCTCAGAGTGGATCGTGTCTGCCGATGCCACCGCCGTTGTATTGCAACACCACCCCGTACGCAAACAATACAAAGATCTTGAGTTTTACCCCGCGTACATTCCCGACTTGAAAGATGAGATTGATCTCATCAGGCGCTATGGGGCAACTACGGTGGCGATTACACTCAACACCGCAAAAATGCAGGTGGCCGAAGCAAGAGTCATGGCCAGAAAGTACGAAGATGAACTCGGTATTCCCGTGGTGTTACCGTTGGAAGACGGGGTTGGCAGGTTGGTGCCGTTGTTTAAAGAATTGATTGAGAAATCCATTGCACAGGTATAACGCACACGTTCTATGAAGATCAAAAACATCGAGGTGTGGTCGGCCGATCTGGGCAACACACGCCCCTATACCATTGCTTTTAAGACCGTAGATCAGGTACGCAATGCGTTTGTGGAAATTACCCTGGCCAACGGAATAACCGGCATTGGCTCGGGCAACCCCAGCGAATACGTGGTTGGCGAAAACCTGAACCAAACGTTGGATGCGTTGCAAGAAAATAACCTCGAGTTTTTGCTCGGGCGCGACATCCGCGAATTTGGCGCCCTTACCAGCGAAGTGCAGCAGCGGTTTCCTAAAAACCCCGCGGCCCGTGCCGCACTGGATATTGCTTTGCACGATGTGTTTACAAAATTCCTGGGCGTGCCGTTGGTGAAGTTCCTCGGTCAGAAAATTCTGGCAATGCCCACTTCCAATACCATCGGCATCAAAAACGTGGAGGAAACGTTAAAAGAAGCCGAAGATTACGGCAAGCAAGGTTTTCGGATTCTGAAAGTAAAGCTGGGCCGGGATTTGGAAGAAGATATTGAGCGCATGGTGAAGCTGCGCGAGCGGTTTGGCAAGAAATTCATCATTCGGATTGATGCGAACCAAGGCTATACTTCGCAGCAAACCATTACATTTTACAATCGCACCAAACACCTTGAAATTGAGTTGATCGAGCAACCCCTTCCCGCGAAAGCGGTAGAAGAAATGAAACAGTTGCCCGATGAAATAAAGCAGATCATTGCCGCAGATGAATCGCTCATTACTCCGGCCGATGGGTTTCGGTTGGTGCAACCGCCGCGCGCCAGTGGTATTTTCAACATTAAGTTAATGAAGTGTGGTGGCGTAAGCCCGGGCTTACGCATTGCCGATGTGGCGGCCCTTTCTGGCGTAGAGTTGTTTTGGGGCTGCAATGATGAAAGTATTGTAAGCATTACGGCAGCGCTGCATGCCGCTTTTGCCTGCAACCATACCAAGTATATTGATTTAGACGGTAGCCTGGATTTAGGTCGTGATGAGGTGCAGGGAGGCTTTATTTTAAAAGAGGGCGTAATGTATTGCTCAGACCAACCAGGACTTGGTGTTGCGCGCATCCGCAGATAACTAAAGACCGTTGACCTAGCTCTGGTGTCGCCTCGATCAGTACATTTCGGCTGCGCACCAACGGAGGCACAAGCGCAACTTTGCTCGGATACAATTACCACTCACTTGTTTTGGGGCTGCGGTATTGAAATCAACGCCCGGCCTAAGCGAATGACCTGATCAAGTCCTCTAATCGGCTAAAAGTTTGGCCAGCCGACCGAACCCAAATTTCATCGCGGATTTGAACCGTTTCTTGTGCGCTTTCGCGGATTTCAAAACCTTCGCGCTCCAGCGCATTTTTTGTCCACAAGTAATAGTGCCCGGAGCCGATGAGTTGGAGTGGCCGGTTGCGAAAGGGCTCGTGCTGTACTTTTCCGGTTTTTAAATCGAAACCCTTCAGTTGAAAAACCTCATCGAATGCGCCGTTCAGTACCAGATCTTCAGGAATGCCCCTAATGATATTTTTGCCGTTGGCCAGCCAAATTCGGTCAGCGGTTTGGAGGGCAAGATCCAACTCGTGGGTGGCCACGACAATGGCCTTTCCTTCTTTGCGGGCCAGCCCGTGCAGAAGTTTCATTATTTCCACGCGGTTGTTCAAGTCGAGGTGGGCCGTGGGTTCGTCCAGTAATAACACAGGCGTTGTTTGCGCCAGCGCACGGCCGATCATGGCCATCTGCAACTGCCCATCGCTTAGTTCGGATAGCCGTGTGTTCGCCAATGCCTCCATGCGTACTTGCGCCAAACATCGCTGCACAATCGCTGCGTCTTCATCCCGTAAGGCAACATGCCAATCCAGAAATGGATACCGGCCAAACGTAATGAGTTCCCGCACCGTGAGGTTTGGCGATTGAATTTTTTCGGTAAGTACAATGGCGATGGTTTCGGGCGAAACAGCGGGAAGGTTGCCCGAGAGCGGGGGATGCAAACCGGCCAACGTGCGTAGCAAGGTAGACTTGCCGATGCCATTTGGCCCCATAAAGCAAACCAGCGTGCCCGGTTCAAGCTTCAGGTCCAGGTGCTCGAACAGGGTGTGGGTTACGTGCCCTGCCCGATACCCGATGCTAAGTTTGGAAAAAGTAAGCGCAGCCATTTTTTCTAAAAGGCAATTTTTTTCGAACGGATCACTACCCATACCACCACCGGGGCGCCCAGCAGCGCAGTTACGGCATTCAGCGGTAATACCTGCGTGGCCCCTGGCAGTTGAGCTAACCAATCGCACAGGAGCAAGAGTGCAGCCCCGGCAATCATGACCAGGGGCAACAAACGTTGGTGCTGCATCGTGGGCGCCACCATGCGCACAACGTGCGGCACGGCCAGCCCAACAAATGAAATCGGCCCACAGAATGCCGTAACCGCGCCCGTAATTAAGCTTGTGGCGAGCATGATCAGGATGCGTGCGCGGGTAACTGAGATACCCAGACTTTTAGCGTACGCTTCCCCAAGTATCCAACTGTTTAATGGCTTGATTTGCGTTACTGCTAAGGCGGCTCCCAGCGCGAAGAATCCCAACAGCACGGCAATTTCAGCCCAGCCCGTTCCGCTCACACTCCCCATCGTCCAGATGATATACGCCTGCAAGTCATCAGCCCGGCTGATGTATTGCAATATGGCAACAACTGAAGTGGTGGCTGCGGATATCATTAGGCCAATAATCAATAACGAAATGGCATTTTGCATGCGGTTGGCAACCGCCATCATCAAAAGAAAAATTGCTGCGCAACCCACACTGGCAGCCGTGGCAATTACCCAAGGTGCGGTGAAGGGTAGCAGTAACGCCCGGCCGGCGAGAATAACCACCGCCACCGCCAGACTCGCGCCCGAGCTAAGACCTAACACATCCGGCCCCGCCAGAGGATTGCGAAACAACGTCTGCATCAATAACCCACTTGTGGCAAGGCCCGCCCCAACCAACACGCAGGTAATGGCCTTTGGCAGCCGAAAAAACCAAACGATAGATGTGGTGGCAGCATCGGCCCTGCGTAGCAATGCTAAAATGATGTCGCTTAACGCGATGGATGTACTTCCTACGGACACATTGAGGAGAAATACGGCCAACAAGGCGATAAGCGACAGGGCAAGGATTGGTTTTCCGGATTTCTGCATCGTGATGAACGGGCAAAGTTGAACCTTTTTTAAGAAGGTTTGCGGGTGGCGATTACAAGTTTGCCACCATGGCCGGGAATCGAATAATTCCTTTGATAATCAAAGAGTTAAATCCGGTAAACCGAATGCCTTCAAATTCCTCAGTTTTTTTGAAACCCCGACTTGTTACCTAAACTTTAGTTCCTATCTTTGCAGTCCTTTTTGCGGAAGGAAACCCGCAAAATGATGTAAAAACAAGCAAAACAGTTTTTAACCATGCCTGGAATCATCGGACGTAAGATAGGAATGACCAGCGTTTTTAACGCAGCAGGGCACAATGTTGCCGTTACGGTCATTGAAGCAGGCCCTTGTGTAGTAACTCAGGTAAAGACCCAGGAAAGCGATGGCTACAAGGCCGTTCAACTGGCTTTCGGTGAGAAGAAGGAGAAGAACACCACCAAGCCGTTACAAGGGCATTTTAAAAAGGCAAACACCACACCGAAGCGCAATATTGTAGAGTTCCGCGATTTTGGTGCGGAGTTCGATGCATTTGCAGAACTGGGTAAGGAATTGAAGGTAACGGATGTGTTTGCAGAGGGCGATTTCCTGGATGCGGTGGGCACCTCAAAAGGCCGCGGTTTCCAAGGGGTAGTGAAGCGTCACGGATTTAGCGGGGTGGGTGGTCAAACCCACGGCCAGCACAACCGCTTGCGCGCACCGGGTTCCATGGGTAACGCTTCGTTTGCGTCGCGTGTAATTAAAGGAAAGCGTCTGGCCGGCCGTATGGGTGGCGAGCGCGTAAAGGCCACCAATCTCCAGGTGGTAAAGATCATGGCCGACCAGAATTTGATTCTGGTGAGCGGCTCTGTACCAGGGGCTAAGAATTCAACGATAATTCTGCAGAAGTAATGAACGTAGCAGTTGTAAAACATACGGGCGAAACAACCGGTCGTAATGTGGAGTTGTCCTCCCAGACCTTCGGTATCGAACCGAACGACCACGCCATTTGGTTAGATGTGAAGAACATCCTCGCTAACCAGCGCCAGGGAACACACAAATCCAAGCAGCGGAACGAAATCACCGGTTCCAGCAAAAAGATCAAGAAACAAAAAGGTACTGGTGGCGCCCGCGCGGGTAACATTAAGAACCCGCAATTCAAAGGCGGTGGCCGGATTTTCGGTCCTGTGCCGCGCGATTACGGAATGAAGATCAACAAAAAAGTAAAAGATCTCGCCCGCAAATCGGCCCTTACTTACAAAGCAAAGGATAACCAAATCGCGGTAATCGAAGACTTTTCTTTTGCTTCCCCAAAAACGAAGCAATATCAGTCGATGCTGAAGGCCTTGGCTGTAGCCGACAAAAAGACGCTGTTGGTGTTGCCGGAGGCAAACAGTTCGGTATCGCTCTCAGGTCGTAATTTACCCAAGACAAAGGTCATCACCGCTGCACAACTCAACACCTACGATGTGTTGAATGCTGAGCAGTTGATTGTGGTGGAGAGCGCGTTAACAAAAATCGATTCCATCCTCAATAAAGCCTGATCGCGATGAGCATCTTAAAACGACCGCTGGTTACGGAAAAAGTTTCCGCCCTTAACGAAAAAGGCAAGTACGGCTTCATCGTTTCGATGGAGGCCAACAAAGTTGAAATCAAAAACGCTGTAGAAAAGCAATACGGCGTGAACGTAGAAGCCGTGAACACCATGCGTGTGATGGGTAAGCGCAAGAGCCGCTATACCAAAGCAGGCGTGTTGGCCGGAAATAAGCCCTCGTACAAAAAAGCCATTGTTACTCTGGCGAGTGGCGAGGTAATTGACTTTTATAACAACATCTAAGGACGGATTGTATGGCCTTAAAGAAACTAAAACCGGTAACCGCAGGAACCCGCCATCGTTTGGCTCCGGGTTTTGATGACATTACCGAAAGTAAGCCGGAGAAATCACTCCTCGCGCCGCTAAAGAAAACCGGTGGGCGTAACAACGTTGGTCACTTAACCATGCGTTACATCGGTGGTGGCCACAAACAGAAATTGCGTGTGATTGATTTCAAGCGCGATAAAACGGGTGTTCCGGCTACTGTAAAATCAATTGAGTACGACCCTACACGCAGCGCGCGGTTAGCCAAGTTGTACTATGCCGATGGCGCCAAAGCGTACATCCTTGCACCTGCGGGTATTAAGGTTGGCCAAAAGCTAATGTCTGGCGAAGACGTTGCCCCCGAAGTAGGCAATGCGCTGCCGCTGGCAAAAATTCCGGTAGGTACTATCGTACACAATGTAGAAATCCAACCGGGCAAGGGTGGTTCAATTGCGCGTAGCGCTGGTTCGTTTGTGCAATTGGTAGCACGCGAAGGCGAGTATGCTACACTTAAAATGCCCTCGGGCGAGATGCGCAACGTGTTAAGCCGCTGCATCGCTACGGTGGGCACCGTGTCAAATGCAGACCACATGAACGAAAGTGTGGGTAAAGCGGGCCGTTCGCGTTGGAGAGGTATTCGGCCCCGCACCCGTGGTGTGGCCATGAACCCGGTTGATCACCCGATGGGTGGTGGTGAAGGCCGGGCATCCGGTGGTCACCCAAGATCACGGAAGGGCTTGTACACGAAGGGCAAGAAAACCCGTCACCCGAAGAAATACTCTGATGGTTTAATTATCGCTAGAAGGAAGAAATAATGGGACGCTCGATTAAAAAAGGACCCTACCTGGACGCCCGCCTCGCAAAGAAGGTGCAGGCGATGGAAACATCCGGTAAGAAGTCAGTTATCAAAACCTGGTCGCGCAGATCGACTATCACACCCGACATGATTGGGCATACGTTTGCTGTGCACAACGGCAATAAGTTCATCCCGGTATATGTTACGGAGAATATGGTAGGCCACAAGTTGGGCGAGTTTGCGCCTACGCGCACGTTCAAGGGCCACTCCGGCAATAACAAAAGTGAGCCTGGTAAATAATTAGCACTGAACAACATCTCCGGATATGGAAACGGCAGAAAAGAAAGTTAAACGATCGGTACAGAAGCGCGCCAAGATTCAGGCCGTAAAAGAAGCCGCAAAAACGGGGGCGGTTACCGCACATCTCGTAGATGTACCTACCTCCCCCCGCAAGATGAGGTTGGTAGCAGACATGATCCGCGGTCAGCGCGTGAATCATGCGCTCAACATCCTGAAGTACGATGCCAAGCACCCTTCGATTCGTTTGGAGAAACTGCTGCTGTCGGCCATCTCAAACTGGGAGGCCAAAAACAGCGATGTGAAACTGGAAGAGGCCGATTTGTTTGTGAAGGATATTTATGTTGGGGGCGGATCTATTTTGAAGCGTCTCCGTCCGGCGCCGCAGGGGCGTGCGCACCGCGTGCGGAAGCGCTCGAACCATGTTACGTTGGTGATCGACCGCATGCAGGCAACAGAAACTAAAACGGCTGAATAAACGAGAGAAGCATGGGACAAAAAATTAACCCGGTAGGTTTACGTTTAGGAGTAATTCGCGGTTGGGATTCCAATTGGTTTGGCGGCAAGACCTTTTCCGATAAGCTTGTTGAAGATCAGAAAATCCGTAAGTACATCGATGTACGGATTCCCAAGGCCGGTATCGCAAAAGTAGTGATCGAACGCACGCTGAAGCGCATTACGTTAACCATTCACACGGCGCGTCCGGGAGTGGTGATTGGCAAAGGCGGCAACGAGGTTGATAAAATCAAGGAAGAGTTGAAGAAACTCACGGGCAAGGATGTACAAATCAACATCTTTGAGATCAAGCGCCCGGAGTTGGATGCGCGTCTGGTAGGCGAGAGCATCGCACAACAGTTAGAAGCACGGATTTCTTACCGGAGAGCCATGAAGCAAGCGATTGCTTCTTCGATGCGCGTGGGCGCTGAAGGAATTAAGGTGAAGTTGTCGGGTCGTTTGGCTGGTGCCGATATGGCTCGCACAGAACAGTATAAAGAAGGCCGTATTCCGTTGCACACCTTGCGTGCGGATGTAGACTACGCAATTAGCGAAGCGCAGACCGTGTACGGCAAGATCGGCATTAAGGTGTGGATCTTTAAAGGCGAGGTATACGGTAAGCGCGATCTGTCTCCGAACATCGGTATGATTAACCAAGGCGACACCAAAGGTGGCCAGCCCGGTGGCGGCAATGACCGCAGACGTGGTGGCGGTGGTGGTCGCGACAGAGATCGCGATCGTGGCGGAGATCGTAACGACCGCGGTGGAAGAAGAAGAGAGAATAACTAAGCAAGCAGCACTTTAAGATTGTAAACGTATGTTACAGCCCAAAAGAACCAAGTTTCGCAAAATGCAGAAAGGCCGCGTGAAAGGCATGGCCACACGCGGACATACCATTGCTTTTGGTTCATTTGCATTAAAGGCCATGGAGGGTGGTTGGATTACTTCCCGCCAGTTGGAGGCTGCCCGTGTGGCAGTTACCCGCGCCATGAAACGCGAAGGCCAGGTGTGGATTCGCATCTTCCCTGATAAGCCGGTAACCAAAAAGCCTGCGGAAGTACGTATGGGTAAAGGTAAGGGTGCGCCCGAGTTTTGGGTGGCGGTGGTAAAACCCGGTACGATCCTGTTCGAAGCAGGTGGCGTGAATGTGGCTACGGCCAAAGAAGCGTTGGCGCTGGCTGATGGCAAGTTGCCGATCAAGACGAAGTTTACGGTAAGAAGAGACTACGTAGAACAATAAGACGTATGACAAACGAAGAAATCAGAGGTTTGAACGTTACCGAGCTGAAAGAAAAAATCGTCAGCGAGAAAGAAGCGTTGCGTAAAGTGAAATTTGCACACCGCATTTCGGCCATCGAAAACCCGATGAAAATTAAAGAAACACGCAGACTGATTGCCCGCCTCCAAACGGCACTTACGGCATCCGAAAGCAAAAAGTAACGCCAGTATGGAAATCGAAAGAAACCTACGTAAAGAAAGAGTCGGCAAGGTGGTAAGCAATAAAATGCAGAAGACCATTACGATTGCTGTTGACCGAAAGGTGATGCACCCGATTTATGGAAAGTTCATGAACAAAACTACCAAGTTCATGGCGCATGATGAGAAGAACGAAGCCGGTATTGGCGATGTTGTTCGCATTATGGAAACGCGTCCGTTAAGCAAGAACAAGCGTTGGAGATTGGTGGAAGTAATTGAAAAAGCGAAGTAATCATGATCCGTACCGAAAGCCGATTAACTGTAGCTGATAACAGCGGAGCGAAAGAAGTTCTTTGTATGCACGTGTTGGGCGGTTCCAAGCGTGGTAGCGCCTCGGTGGGCGACAAGATTGTGGTCACTGTAAAGTCCGCTATCCCCACCAGCCAGATCAAAAAAGGGACCGTATCGAAGGCCGTAATTGTGCGCACGAAGAAGGAAGTGCGCAGAAAAGACGGTTCTTACATTCGCTTTGAAGACAACGCAGCTGTGCTACTCAATGCACAAGATGAGCCCCGCGGCACCCGGATTTTCGGACCCGTGGCACGCGAGCTGCGCGAGAAGCAATTCATGAAGATTGTATCGCTGGCCCCAGAAGTTTTATAAGCCATGGAGAGAAAATTTAACAAGCAACCGAAGTTGCACATTCGCAAAGGCGACACCGTGGTGGTGATTGCGGGCGAAGACAAAGGCAAAGAAGGCAAGGTGTTGGAGGTGTTCCCTGCCAAAAACCGCGCCCTGGTAGAAGGCCGCAATATCATCACCAAGCATCAGAAGCCTTCGGCCGGCAAGCCGGAAGGTGGCATCAAGAAGGTGGAGGGCACCATTCACATCAGTAATCTGATGTTGATTGACCCTGCATCGGGAAAGCCTACCCGCACGGGTAGGAAACTAAACGAAAAGGGTAAGCTGCAACGCTATTCAAAGAAAACCGGAGAATTCATCAAGTAACATGGCAACGCCTCGTTTAAAAGAAAAATACCTGAAGGAGATTGTACCTGGCTTGAAAGACAAGTTCCAGTACAAATCGGTAATGCAGGTTCCTAAAATCACCAAAATCAGCATCAATAAAGGTATTGGCGCTGCGGTAGCGGATAAGAAGCTGATTGATGCCGGCGTGGAGGAGTTAACCACCATCACGGGGCAGAAAGCAGTACCTACGCGCTCGAAAAAGGACATCTCCAACTTTAAGTTGCGTGCAAACCAGCCCATTGGCGCTCGTGTAACGTTGCGTGGCGATAAGATGTATGAATTCCTGGATCGCCTGATGAATGTGGCGCTGCCGCGGGTACGCGATTTCCGCGGGATAAACGACAAAGGCTTTGATGGGCAGGGTAACTACACGCTGGGCGTAAAAGAACAGATTATCTTCCCCGAGATTTCCATCGATAAGGTGTCGAAAATCAGTGGTATGGATATTACGTTCGTAACCACTGCCAAAACAGATGAAGAAAGTTTTGAATTATTGAAGGCATTCGGAATGCCGTTTGCAAACAAAAACAACTAATCGCGAGAACGAATGGCGAAACTATCAATCGTAGCGAGAACCCAGAAGAAACTGGAATTGGTGCAAAAGTACGCGGCGAAGCGTAAGGCGTTGAAAGAAGCGGGCGACTGGGCCGGCTTGGATAAACTGCCCCGTAGCTCTTCGGCCGTGCGTTTGCGCAGTCGTTGCAAGCTTACCGGCCGCCCCCGTGGGTACATGCGTAAGTTTGGCATCTGCAGAAACCAGTTCCGCCAAATGGCGCACGAGGGAAAAATCCCCGGGCTTACCAAGGCTAGCTGGTAACGGAGAAGTGAACGGGTTCCTAAAGTAGGGGCCCGAAAAATATAGGTTGCTGAGTATCAAGGTCGGTATCCCGAAACAGGAGCCGAAACCAGGTAACAGTTTGGATAACAAAAATTGTTAACTATCTTTGCAGCCCGTTTCAAAAAAGCGGGCTTGCTTTTTATTAAGGAAAGAAGATGAAAACGACTGATCCGATTGCAGATTATTTGACCCGGCTTCGCAATGCGATTAAGGCGAAGCACCGCGTGGTAGAGGTGCCTGCTTCAAATTTGAAGAAGGAAATGACCAAGGTGCTCTTCGAGAAGGGCTACATTACGAACTACCGGTTCGAGGATACCGAGAACAAGCAGGGCAAAATCAAAATCGCCTTGAAGTACAATACCGAAACAAAAGAGTCGGCCATTACCAAGCTGGAGCGCATCAGTTCCCCCGGTTTGCGTCAATACAAGCCGGCTACCGAGTTACCGAAGGTATTGAACGGATTGGGAATTGCTATTCTCTCTACCTCCAAGGGTGTAATTACCGATAAGGAAGCCCGCCAGATGAACGTGGGTGGTGAAGTATTGTGTTACGTTTATTAATTGCAGCGCCATGTCACGAATTGGAAGATTGCCCGTTTCATTGCCCAAAGGTGTTACCTGCACAGTGGGCGAAAACCAAGTTACGGTTAAGGGCCCGAAAGGTGAATTAAAGCAGACGATTGAGTCTGGTTTTCAAGTGAAAGTAGAGGGCGATCACATCGAAATTGCACGCCCGTCTGATCAAAAAGATCACAAAGCGAAGCATGGTTTGTATCGCGCCCTCATCGCCAACATGGTGGAAGGCGTAAGCAAAGGCTATAAGCGCGAGATGGAATTGGTGGGTGTGGGTTACAAAGCCAATGCACAAAGCAACGTGCTTGAGCTGAGCTTGGGATATTCGCACAACGTTTTTCTTGGTATTCCTTCGGAATTGAAAGTTCAAGCAGTACAAGAAAAGGGTCAAAACCCGATGATCATTCTGGAAGGTATTGATAAGCAACTGATCGGTCAGGTAGCTGCAAAGATCAAGTCGCTCCGCAAAGTTGAACCTTACAAAGGAAAGGGTATTCGCTATGTGGGTGAGTATGTACGTAGAAAAGCTGGTAAGGCAGCTGCTAAATAATTGAGGCCATGTCGAACATCAAGACCAAAGAGGGCAGAAGAAAGCGGATTAAGATGGGAATCCGCAGAGTGGTAAAGGGAACAACTGTCCGCCCGCGCTTAACGGTTTTCCGGAGCAACAAAGCCATCTATGTTCAATTGATTGATGATGCAAAAGGCGTAACCATAGCGGCCGCTTCGTCCTTCGAACTCGACAAGAAGAAAGGCGGAGTGAACCTGGCGATATCCAAAACGGTAGGCCAGAAAATTGCCGAAAAAGCGAAAGCAGCCGGCATCGAAGAGATTGTATTCGATCGTAACGGATACCTCTACCACGGTAATGTTAAAGCTTTGGCCGAAGGCGCCAGAGAGGGAGGTTTAAAATTCTAAGAGCATGACACAGAGCAACGTCAGCACAGTTAAGGCAAGCGAAATCGACTTAAAAGAAAAAGTTGTTGCTATTCAACGAGTAGCCAAAGTGGTTAAAGGCGGTAGACGCTTTAGCTTCTCGGCCATCGTAGTCGTGGGTGATGGCAATGGCGTAGTAGGATACGGTTTAGGGAAAGCAAACGAGGTGCAGGATGCCATCACCAAAGGTATTGATGATGCCAAGAAGCATCTGGTGAAAGTACCTATCATTAAAGGTACTGTGCCGCACGAGTCGCTCGGTAAATTTGGAGGTGGCCTGGTGCTATTAAAGCCCGCGTCTCCCGGTACGGGTGTAATTGCCGGTGGTGCCATGCGCGCTGTTTTGGAGAGTGCGGGTGTGCATAACGTGTTGGCAAAATCAAAAGGATCTTCCAACCCGCACAATGTGGTGAAGGCAACCTTCAAGGCGCTTACCAACATGCGCGATGCATACACCGTGGCCCGCAACCGCGGAGTGGAGTTAACGAAAGTTTTTAACGGATAAGAGTTATGGCGAAGGTTAAGATTACCCAAATCCGGAGCACGATTAAAAGACCTGAAACGCAATTGCGTACAATTCAGTCTTTGGGATTAGGAAAGCTGCATGCTACTGTAGAGGTTGAGTATACCCCGCAAATTCAGGGCATGGTAAAAAAAGTAGGACACTTAGTAACCGTTACTGCAATTTAACATGAAACTGCATACACTGAAGCCGGCCGAAGGATCGGTGAAGAATAACAAGCGTTTAGGACGTGGCCAAGGGTCAGGCGGAAGCACAGCCGGCCGCGGGCACAAAGGTGCGCAGTCGCGTGCAGGTTACCACAAGAAAATCGGTTTTGAAGGTGGTCAGATGCCACTGCAAAGACGTGTGCCGAAGTTCGGTTTTAAGAATAACGACAAGATTTATTTCAAAGCCGTTAATCTGGATGCGCTGGAAGCACTTGCTCAGAGAACGAACGGTAACGTTACGCTGAAGAGCATGTTTGAAAACGGCATTGTGGGCAAGAACGATAAGGTGAAAATCCTGGGCCGCGGCGAGTTGAAATCAAAAGTAACAGTTGAGGCACACGCCTTTTCTGAAACGGCTACAAAGGCCATTGAGCAAGCGGGGGGTACAGCTACAAAGATTTAAAAATGAAGCGTTTCTTCACCACCATACGGAACATTTTCGCAATTGAAGAGCTGCGTACGCGGATTCTGAACACGATCGGATTCCTGATCATCTTCCGTTTGGGTACGTACATTGTTTTACCCGGCGTTGACGCCAACGCGTTGGCGGGTAATCAAGGTGGTTTATTTGATTTGATCAATACCTTTTTGGGCGGGTCCTTCAGCCGCGCTTCCATTTTTGCCCTCGGCATTATGCCCTACATCTCGGCATCCATCGTGGTGCAGTTGCTCACGGTAGCAGTGCCCTATTTCACCAAGATGCAAAAGGAAGGCGAGAGCGGCCGCAAGCGGTTGAACCAATTCACGCGCGTGTTAACGATCGTGATTACGGCGGCTCAATCGTACGGTTACTTGCGCGCCACGATTAATCCTGAGGCCATTGCAAATCCGGGGTTCTGGTCGTTTACCATCCCTTCGATTGTGATCCTGGTGGCAGGAACCATGTTCTGTATGTGGTTGGGCGAACGTATTACCGACAAGGGTATTGGTAATGGTATTTCCATGCTCATCATGATTGGTATTGTAAGCCGCTTCCCGGCTGCGATTTACCAAGAGATGGATGCAAAAGGGATGAACGGCGCTATCCTTCTGATCATTGAGGCATTCACGTTATTCTTTGTAGTTGTGGGAACCATTGCGTTGGTGCAAGCCACGCGCAGAATTCCTGTGCAATATGCGAAGCAGGTGGTAGGCAACAAACTGTATGGCGGCAAACGCGATTTCATTCCGCTGAAGCTCAACTCTTCAGGCGTGATGCCAATCATCTTTGCACAGGCATTGATGTTCATTCCGCCGCTGATGGCAAGCATCTGGCGCGACAACGATATCAGCGCATATGTAGGCACCACCTTTGCTGACTTTACCTCTTGGCAATACAACCTGGTGTTTGGTTTGTTGATTCTGGTGTTTACATTTTTCTACACCGCAATCACCGTGCCTTCGAACGACATCGCAGAGAACTTAAAGAAAAACGGAGGCTTCATACCGGGTATTAAACCCGGCAAGCCAACGGCAGAATTTATCGATAGTATACTATCAAAGATTACTTTACCGGGCGCCATCTTTCTGGTAGTGATCGCGGTGCTTCCAGCATTTGCTGTGAAGGCCGGAATCACACAGAATTTTGCCCAGTTTTTTGGCGGAACATCGCTGTTAATTCTCGTGGGTGTGGTGTTGGATACACTGCAGCAAGTAGAGAGTTATTTGTTGATGCGCCATTACGAGGGGATGATGAAGTCCGGTAGAGTAAAAGGACGTTCTCAGTTTGCTGCGGCTTGAAGTTGAATGGTTCACTACAAGACGCCTGAACAGGTCGAGATCATAAAAGCAAGTGCCCAGATTTTGGGCCGAACTCACGCGGAAGTAGCACGGGCCATTAAACCCGGTGTGAAAACGAAAGATCTCGATCGCATCGCGGAAGAATTTATCCGCGATCATCAGGCGGTGCCTTCGTTCAAGAATTATCGGGGCAGTTTTCCTGCTTCACTATGCATCTCCGTAAACGAGGTGGTAGTGCACGGGTTGCCCGGAAATTATGAATTGAAGGAAGGCGACATCGTATCGATTGATTGTGGTGTGTTTTATCAGGGTTATCACAGCGACTCGGCATACACGTACCCGTTGGAGGGCGTGAAACCTGAGGTGCTGAACCTGCTGAAGCGCACGTACGAATCGTTACTGCTGGGCATTGAACAAGCCCGGGCGGGAAACCGGATGGGCGATGTGGGAAATGCGATTCAGAGCCACGTGGAGAAGTTTGGGTATGGCGTTGTGCGGGAGTTGGTTGGTCATGGTGTGGGTAAGAATCTGCACGAAGACCCGGAGGTACCCAATTACGGCAAGCGCGGCAAAGGCGTAAAGCTGGCGCCGGGCATGGTGTTCGCCATCGAACCAATGATTAACATGGGTTCGCGCCAAGTGGTTCAGGAGAAGGACGGTTGGACGATCCGCACTTCAGACCGGAAGCCATCGGCCCACTTCGAACACATGGTGGCGATTTGGCCGGACCGAACAGAGATCGTTACAACGCATGAGTACATAGAACAAACATATAACTACAAGTGGCGAAGCAACGGTCATTAGAGCAGGACGGAACGATAATGGAAGCATTATCGAATGCCATGTTTCGCGTGCAGTTGGAAAACGGTCACGAAGTATTGGCACACATTAGCGGCAAGATGCGGATGAACTACATTCGTTTGTTGCCGGGGGATAGAGTAAGATTGGAAATGTCTCCCTACGACTTAACCAAAGGGAGAATAACTTTTAGATATAAGAACCATGAAAGTTAGAGCATCGATTAAAAAGCGCAGCGCGGAATGCAAGATCATCCGGCGCAAAGGCAAGTTGTATGTAATCAACAAGAAGAACCCGAGGTATAAACAAAGACAAGGATAATTATGGCACGTATCGCAGGTGTTGACATTCCGGATAATAAGCGGGGCGAGATCAGCCTCACGTATATCTATGGCATTGGCCGTAGATCAGCGCAAAAAATCCTCGCTCAGGCCGGAGTGGATAAGGATAAAAAAGTGAAGGAGTGGTCGGATGGAGATTCGAACACGATCCGTGCGATTATTGCCGAGCAATTCCGCATTGAGGGTTCGCTCCGCTCGGAGACGCAGCTGAGCATCAAGCGATTGATGGATATTGGCTGCTACCGTGGGCTGCGCCACCGCAAAGGCTTGCCGGTTCGGGGTCAGACTACCAAGAACAACGCGCGTACCCGTAAGGGCAAGCGTAAGACGGTAGCCAATAAAAAGAAAGCAACTAAAGGTTAATTAGACAGTAAAAACACTTTTCGGTATGGCGAATGCACCGGTAGAAAAGAAGAAGGATAAGAGCAAGAAACGCGTGGTTAATGTGGAGGCCGTAGGCCAGGCGCACATTCATGCTACCTTCAATAACATCATCATCTCGATGACCAACTCCACCGGCCAGGTGATTGCGTGGGCATCGGCTGGCAAGATGGGTTTCAAGGGATCCAAGAAAAACACACCTTACGCTGCGCAAACCGCGGCACAGGAGTGCGCTGCGAAGGCCTTTGAATTGGGGTTGCGCAAGGTGGAAGTATTCGTGAAGGGTCCGGGTTCTGGCCGTGAGTCGGCCATCCGTACAATTCAGGGAACGGGCATCGAGATTACCACCATTCGCGATGTTACCCCGCTGCCGCACAACGGATGTCGGCCGCCCAAGTCGAGAAGAGTGTAACGTGTTGAGTCGGATTGAAAAGGAAATAAATATGAGAAGTGGCGTGCGGGGCAACTCCCAAGGGCCATCATCCCAAAACAACCAATAGAAAATGGCAAGATATATCGGTCCTAAGGCCAGAATCTCCAGGAAGTTTAACGAGCCGATTTTAGGCGAGAGCAAGGCATTGCAGAAAAAGAACTACGCGCCCGGCCAGCATGGCAAGGGCAAGAAGCGGAAGCAGTCTGAATATGCCGTGCAGTTGGCGGAAAAGCAAAAGGCGAAGTACATCTACGGAGTATTGGAGCGCCAGTTTGCACATACTTTTGATAAGGCCACCCGTAAAAAGGGTGTAACCGGCGAGGTATTGCTGCAATTGCTTGAGGCACGTTTGGATAACACGGTGTACCGCCTGGGCATAGCGCCTACGCGTAGAGCTGCGCGTCAGTTGGTCATCCACAAACACATTACTGTGAATGGCGACATCGTAAACATCCCGTCCTTTACCCTTCGGCCGGGCGATGTAATTGGTGTGCGGGAGAAAGCCAAGTCACTCGAATCAATCACCAACAGCCTCTCCATTCAGGGCGCTAAGAAGTACAGCTGGTTGGAGTGGGATGCAAACGAAATGGCCGGCAAACTCGTGCATCTGCCCGTGCGTGCCGACATTCCGGAGAACATCAACGAGCAGCTGATCGTTGAATTGTACTCGAAATAATTTTTTCACGTAAATCAACAATTGCCTATGTCAATATTAGCATTCCAAATGCCGGATAAAGTGGTGATGGAGAAATCGGATGATTTCCGGGGGCTCTTCACCTTCAAGCCGCTGGAGAAAGGCTATGGTGTAACGATTGGTAATGCGTTACGCAGAATCCTATTGTCTTCTCTGGAAGGGTACGCCATTACCGGTATTAAGATCCCGGGCGTGTTGCATGAGTTTTCTACCATTGAAGGCGTATTGGAAGATGTAGCAGAAATCATCTTAAACCTGAAACAGGTACGCTTTCGCAAGTCTACGGACAGCTTTGATACCAAAGTAACAGTTAGCATTAAGCGCCAAAAGCAATTTAAGGCGGGCGATATTTCAAAGTTTACGTCAGCATTCGAAATCCTGAACCCGGAGCATGTGATCTGCAATCTGGATGAATCAGCGCATTTTGAAATTGAACTTACTATTGAAAAAGGCCGTGGCTATCTTCCTGCTGAGGAAAACAAACCGAACGAGCAGGTATTTGGCTTCATTCCGATTGACGCGATTTTCACGCCAGTAAAAAATGTGAAATACAGCGTGGAGAACACCCGCGTAGAACAGAAGACTGACTACGAAAAACTTTTGATTGACATCGAAACGGACGGTTCCATCCATCCTGAAAAGGCGCTGGAAGGTGCGGCATTCATTCTAATCCAGCATTTCCGTTTGTTCTCCGACAAGTCGATCGAGTTAGATACCGGCAAAGACAAAGAAGTAGAACAGGTGGACGAAGAGTTCTTGCACATGCGCAAGTTGTTGAAAACGCAATTGCATGATTTGGATCTTTCTGTTCGTGCGTACAACTGTTTGAAGGCAGCTGATGTAAAAACGTTGGGCGACTTGGTTCAGTTGGAGATTTCCGATATGATGAAATTCCGCAACTTCGGCAAGAAGTCGTTGGCAGAGTTAGAACAATTAGTGGCAGAAAAGAACCTGACCTTTGGAATGGATCTGGCCAAGTATAAACTGGAAGAAGACTAATGAGACACGGTAAGAAAATAAATCACCTGGGTCGCAAAACCGCCCATCGTGAGGCGTTGCTTTCCAACCTGGCAAGCTCGCTGATTTTGAACAAGCGCATTACCACTACGGTAGCAAAAGCAAAGGCGTTACGCAAGTATGTGGAACCCCTGCTGACCAAGGCGAAAGCAGATACCACCCACTCGCGCAGAACGGTGATGTCGTACCTCCAAAACAAAGAAGCACTTCAGTCATTATTTGGAGAAGTGGCGGGCCGTATAGCGGAGCGAAACGGCGGATACACGCGCATTGTGAAATTAAGCGAAGTACGGCTGGGCGATAACGCAGAGATGTGCCTGATGGAGCTGGTTGACTTCAACGACGTGTACAAGCCGAAAGAAGCAGCGAAAAAAGGCAAGACGCGCAGAAGCCGCAAAGGAAAAAAAGCGGAGGGCGCAGAAGTAGCCGCGGAGGCGCCTGCAGCCGAAGTTGCAGAGAAGCCGAAGAAAGCAAAAAAGAGCGCCAAGAAAGAAGAATAAGGGTGCAAACGATAGCAAATGTGAAGAAAGGGATTGACCGCAAGTCAGTCCCTTTTTTGTTTAATATGAGGCGCTCAGTTCAGCGATGCCGGGGCAAAATATCCAGCCCCGGGCTGCGCTTTCCGCCTCGCCCCGTGTATTTTTGTTGAATTAACCACCACGAAGGACTGTGATCGAAAAAGCGTATCTGTTACTAGAAGATGGCCTGTTGCTCGAGGGCCATGCCATTGGCAGGAAAGGCACTACAGGCGGAGAAATTTGCTTTAATACGGGCATGACCGGCTATCAGGAAATTTACACGGATCCGTCCTACGCCGGCCAAATCGTGGTAACAACCAACGCGCACATCGGAAATTATGGTACAGAGGATGACGAGCAAGAATCCGACAAACCGCAAATTCAAGGCGTGGTCATCAATGAGTTTTCTTCGGAATTCAGCCGTAAAACGGCAACTGAAAGTTTGCAAAGTTACTTGAACAAGCATGGGGTGGTGGGGATCGCCAACGTAGACACCCGGCTGCTGGTACGCCACATTCGCAAGGCGGGTGCCCAGAACGCGCTCATCTCTTCTGAGCTTTCGCCTGATCAAATGAAAGCTGAGTTGCGCAAAATACCCGCAATGGATGGCCTGGAACTTTCTTCTGTGGTAAGCACGCGTGCATCCTATTTTGTTGGCCAGCCCGCGGCACCCATTCGAATTGCAGCCTTAGACCTCGGCATCAAGAAGAACATCTTGCGCAACCTCGCTGCCCGCGGTTGCTATGTACAGGTATTCCCGGCAAAAACCACCTATGCGGAGATGGCGCAATGGCAACCTCACGGCTACTTCATATCCAACGGCCCGGGAGACCCTTCTGTGATGCCTTATGCCGTAGACACCGTACGCGCTATTCTAAAGGCCGATAAGCCGCTATTCGGTATTTGTCTGGGGCATCAAATCCTTGCCCTCGCCAATGGCTTAAAAACCTACAAAATGCATCACGGGCACCGCGGCTTAAACCACCCCGTGAAGAATTTGATTACGGGTTTGGGCGAAATGACATCGCAAAACCACGGGTTTGCCGTAAGTGATGAAGGCCTGGAAAATCATGCCGAAGTGGAGATTACACACCGGCATCTGAACGACAACACGATCATGGGCCTGCGACTGAAAAATAAGAAAGCATTCTCGGTTCAGTATCACCCCGAGGCATCGCCCGGGCCGCACGACTCAAATTATCTTTTTGATCAGTTCATTGAACTGATCCGAGCGTCCGAGAAAGTGGGGGCGTGAGTACAAAACGAATAACAAAACTAAAATCAACAGTATGAGCTTAATCGAATCCATCCACGCCAGACAAATTCTGGATAGCCGCGGAAACCCAACCATTGAAGTAGACGTGATGACCGAGAGCGGGGCATTCGGCCGCGCGGCAGTGCCTTCGGGGGCATCTACCGGAACACACGAAGCGATTGAATTGCGCGATGGCGATAAGAAACGCTTTATGGGCAAAGGGGTGTTAAAGGCAGTAGAGAACGTAAACAACAAGATTGCGGCAGAATTGGTAGGGCTTTCTGTGTTGGAGCAAAACGTTGCCGACAAAGTAATGATTGAATTAGATGGCACCCCCAACAAAGGTAACCTGGGCGCTAACGCCATTCTGGGAACTTCGCTGGCCATTGCCAAAGCGGCGGCCATGGAAACCGGCCAGTCGCTCTATCGGTACATCGGTGGTGTAAACGCAAACACGTTGCCTGTACCAATGATGAATATCCTTAATGGTGGCAGCCATGCAGATAATTCCATCGATTTTCAGGAGTTTATGGTGATGCCGGTGAAGGCCGACACGTTCTCGGAAGCATTGCGGATGGGCACAGAAGTATTTCATACGCTGAAGAAAGTGTTGCACGATAAAAAGCTTTCGACCAACGTGGGCGATGAGGGTGGTTTTGCTCCGAACATTACTTCTAATGAAGAAGCAATTGAAGTGGTGATTCAGGCGATTGAGAAAGCGGGCTTTAAGCCGGGGGAGGATATCTTCATTGCCATGGATGCGGCAACATCGGAGTTTTACAACGAAGAGAAAGGGGTGTACACATTCAAGAAATCCTCGGGTAAGCAAATTTCTTCGGATGAGATGGTGGATTACTGGGCAAGTTGGGCAGGTAAGTACCCGATTATTTCTATAGAAGATGGCATGGCCGAGGGGGATTGGACCGGCTGGAAAAAACTAACAGAAAAGATTGGCAAGAAAGTACAACTGGTGGGTGACGATTTGTTCGTGACGAACGTACAGTTTTTACAGAAAGGCATAGACATGGGCGTGGCCAACTCCATTCTCATCAAGGTAAACCAGATTGGCTCGCTCACCGAAACCATTAACGCCGTAAACTTGGCGAAGCGCAACAGTTACAAGAGCATCATGTCGCACCGCAGTGGTGAAACCGAAGACAGTACCATTGCCGACCTGGCCGTGGCCCTGAATACCGGACAGATCAAAACCGGATCTGCCTCCCGTTCTGATCGGATGGCGAAGTATAATCAACTCATTCGCATCGAAGAAGAATTGGGCGATGTTGCATTTTTTCCTGGCCGGAAATTTTAGAATCTCGATCGCATATTTCGCCCTGTTGTACCCCTGTAAGCGCAGGGATCTTCAGCGGCGGATGAATAAGTTGCGGTGAACAAAGGGAGGCTGCCTCAATCGGGCGGCCTCTTTTTATGCTGGTGATTTAGTTTACCGCTAAACCTCACGCCCGCCAAACACAGAAGCGCTGACGCCATTAGCGGATAACTCCAAACTTACCGCTGTGCCTGCGCTTTCGTTACCACGTTTGCCGTAAGTACCAACTGGCGGGCATCTGGATTGCCCGCGTTGCTGACAATGGTTACTACTTTGTTCTGCAACCCATATTTGGACGTACTGTTGAAAGCCACCCGTATTTCGCCCTTCTCGCCGGGTTTGATCGGGTCTCGCGGCCACCCTTTTGGCGTGGTGCATCCGCAACTAACCTCCACGTTTGTGATGATCAATGGACTGGTGCCAATGTTCGTAAACTTGAAGGTGTGCTCCACGCGGGTGCCTTGCACCACATCGCCAAACTCATGTTTGCTATTTTCCCACTGGATCAGTGCGCCTTGGGCCCAGCCCGAGACCACTCCAACGCAAAAAATCGAGATCAAAAAAAATCGCATCGTACGTGAAATACCTACCTTTCTAACGTGGCAGATCAACACCAGGTTCATCAATTTTACGGAAATCGGCTGCGGGTGCGCAGCTGCGGTATCTGTATTGAAAACGGTGCAATTCTGCTGGCTAACCACCGCGGGGTTCGGAGCGGCAACTTCTGGGCACCACCCGGCGGTGGGGTGAATTTCGGTGAGACCGCCGCCCACGCGGTGGCCCGTGAGTTTGCTGAGGAGACCAATCTGACCGTAGAGGTTGGCAGTTTTTTGTTTGCGTGCGAGTATGTTCATGAGCCGCTCCATGCCATTGAGCTGTTTTTTGAGGTTAAACGTGCGGGTGGTCAGCTTCGTGTGGGCCACGATCCGGAAAATCCCGCGTTGGGTGTTTTGGAGACCGTGCAATGGATTCCCTTCCCCGAGTTGGCGAAATACCCGCCCAGCGAAATGCATGGGGCTTTTCGTTTTTGTTCAAATCCAGCCCAAATTATCGGTTTACGGGGTTATTTTACTTTGTAGGGGGTTGTTTAGAACTATTGAAAATAAGTATTATTGCAGGCTTAAACCTGAACCCAACAATGAATGCCTTAACCAAAGTTTTAACGTTTGTTCTGCTGGCGATTAGCATCGGCATGTTTGCGTACCTGTATTCAAGCGTTGAAAAAGTGATTGACGACCGCAAAGCGATTGAATCCAAGGAAACTGCAGTAATTGAGCGATTGAAACTGATTCGGGAGGCACAAATCGTGTTTAACGAAGTAAACGGTCGTTACACGGCCAACTGGGACTCGCTGGCCAATTTCATTCAAAATGGTCAGGTGCCGATTATCGAACGGAAAGAAACCATCATCCAAAAGGCATATGGTGGTGAAGAGGTAAAAGTTACTTTCGACACACTGGGTTTTGTGTCGGCTAAAGAGCGGATTTTTAAGAAGAACTTCACCTTAAGCGCAGCTGAAAACGGAACATTTTTGGGTTACAACGTGAAGGTGGGCGACAATGTGATTCGCAACATGAAAGCCTACCGCATTAGCGTAGATGGTAACGAAAAGCAACCTCCTTTTCCTGAGGAAGGCGTAATTGATAACCTGGCAGATGTTGCTCCCGGTACTGAAGTTACCCGCGGTAAAATTTTGATTAACTATTCCCGGTACCAGTTTAACCCAGACGTAGATCTTTCTCGTGTCGGCTTTAAGCCCGATAGCGATGACAAACTGGAGATTTTTGTGGGTAAAGTAGATAAGTCAGGTTTGATGGTGCAGGTAATTGAAGTACGCGACCCCAAACCGGATAATCCGACCCGGAAAGAGACCAATGAGCAAAAGGCACGCAAGCCGCTGCGTTTTGGCTCAAGAACGGATGTGTCTACGGCCGGAAACTGGGAATAAGCCGATTCTGTGCAAGCTGCGGTCGCAACCTATAAGTTAATTAAGAAGGTAAAAGACGACCTGCTAGACGAAGAACAGTTACATACGTATTCCCTCGTTCTCCAAATCGGAGCGAGGGATTTACAATTTTTAGTGGTAGACCAGCAAAACAGAGCACTGCTTTTGGAGGACTACGTTTTTTCTGAAGTAGAGGGCCAAACCCAGCACAATAAAGTTGTGGAAGACCTGTTAGAGGCCCACCCGTTGGCTACGGCTGGTTTTTGGAAATCCGTTACCATTTGCTTTAAGCACAATAAATTTGTTCAAGTGCCCGAGAGTCTTTTTGTTGAAGACGCTAAGGCCGAATATCTCGCGCTCAACGCCAGTTTAGATCCGGGTTCGGAAATCTATGCGCATTGTCAGTCGCAGGGTATCGTTACCGTATTTGCGATTCAAAAAGACCTACAGGCGTTCTTTCAAAAAACGTATCAACGCACGGGCGTTCGGTTTGTACATCAATCCGCTGCACTCATTCGCGGCACCGCGGGCATAACGACTTCTGGTCTGCCGGTTTTTTTGTACGTAGATCGGTTCAAATTGCATGTTCTTTTTCATCAAGACCACAAACTGGTGTATTACAACCAGTTTCCCATCAAGCAGTTTTCTGATTACGTGAAGTACATTGTGATGGTGATGTCCGTATTGGGACTGGATCAACAGAAAAACGGCATCTTGTTGTGGGGTTACATCGGGCAGAATTCTCCGCATTACGAAGAGTTCATCAAATACATTAAGAACGTTTCTTTTGGTACCCGGCCTGCTTCACTAAAATTCGGGTATGTTTTTGATGAAGTGCAGGATCATCATTATTTCGATCTTTTCTCGGCTCACTACTTTGCCGCTTGAAACGGGTAGCACTTTTTCCAGGATCTTTCGATCCCTTTACCAAAGGGCATGAAGACATCGTTTTGCGTGGCCTTTCCTTGTTTGATGAAATTGTGATTGCGATCGGTTACAACAGTAAAAAAAGCGCCCGGTATTTTGAGATTGAGATGATGTTGGGCTGTATCCGCCAGACGTTTAAAAATTATCCGCAAATCAGTGTAGAGACGTATTCCGAACTTACGGCCACGTTTGCGCAAAAAAAAGGTGCAAGTTACCTGTTGCGCGGCCTGCGCAATACCACCGACTTTGAGTATGAAAACACTATTTCTCAGGTAAACCGCGATTTAAATAAAAAAATGGAGTCGGTTTTCTTGATTACCTCGCCCACACTAGCCGCAATTAATTCGTCCATCGTGCGGGAAGTGCACCGGTATGGTGGCGATGTAAGCGGTTACCTGCCGTATACACTTTAGTTGTTTGCCCGGCTTCGGGCGGCGCGAGTAAATTATCCCTTTACCGTGTCGGTTTTACGGTAGAATTCCTCAAATACAAACTGGATGGATTTGTATGAGTTTTCCAGGGCGTGGTAAACTTCCTTGCGCGTCATCCAGCGTAGTTCTTCAATGTCTTCCTCAATGCTGGGTTTCATTTTTGAGTCGTCCGTTAGCTCCATTAAAAACCACTTGGTTTGCTTGAGCATCACATTTTTATTCATGGTGTATGTGTGCCAGGTGGTGCAGAGTTTCTTACCCACCTTAACGGATACGTTGCATTCTTCCTGTACCTCGCGGGCAGCGGTTTGTACGGCTTTCTCGCCCGCATCTTTTTTGCCTTTAGGCAAATCCCACTTCTTCATCCGGTAAATCATCAAAAACCGGTCTTTCTTCTGAATCAACCCGCCCGCGGCCTTCACCACTTTAAACTTCCTCTTTAAATAGACCTTGATAAACTCGTAATCCTCGGCGGTAATAAAGAGGGATAACAGGTGGGTAGGTACTTTTGAGTTGATCAGATCAAGAATCACATCTACATGGTAGGTGTCTGCATGGTTAACCCAAACATGATGAATTAGCCCGGCCTTTGTGATCGATTCTTTTCGGGCGTCAATCAGGTAGTTGTAATGACCAGCTTCCGGTTGCACACCGGGGCGTAATATCCTGATCGGGATGTCGTTGATGAATAAGTTCATGAAACCCGTAGTGCAAAAACATAAATTATTCCGAAAGGGTCAAATGGAATTTTGGGTTTTTTACCGATAATTTCGGCCCATCATGTCATTCATTACCGTTAATGCGGATACTGCCAGCGCAGTGGCCCGCCACTTGTTGCAAATAGAAGCCATTCGCATCAATTACAAGCAACCATTTACCTGGAGTTCCGGCTGGAAGTCGCCCATTTACTGCGATAACCGGCTTGCGCTATCTTACCCAAACATTCGCACATCAATAAAAGACGCGTTGGCCGCTTCGGTTAAAAAGTACTTCCCGGGCGCGGAGTGCATCGCAGGCGTGGCTACGGCGGGTGTGCCGCAAGGCGCGCTGATTGCCGATGCCCTTGCGCTTCCGTATGTGTATGTGCGCCCCAAGCCAAAAGATCATGGCATGGGTAATTTAATCGAGGGAAAAATTACGAAAGGCCAACGGGTGGTATTGGTGGAAGATTTGATTTCTACCGGCGGCAGTTCATTAAAGGCGGCTGAGGCGCTGCGCGATGCCGGCTTTGACGTGATTGGTATGGTGGCCATTTTTACGTACGGGTTTGCTACCGCGGATCAGGCATTTGCAGCCGCTAAAATTCCTTTGATTTGCCTCTCGGATTTCACCAGTTTGCTGGAAACAGCCGTGGCGATGAACTACGTTTCTGAGAATGACTTGATTTACATAAAAAGCTGGCGGCTGGATCCGGCCAATTGGAAGTAACCGTCTCGGGGTTGCTTCACGCAGACGATGTGCTTTACAGGCCTTTTCGGGTGGTTGCAATTACGTAAACTAGCAAACCCCAGCCGGAAAGCATGAGTACGCCACCAAACGGCGTGAAAAAAGCCATGCTGCGCCAGTTCAGCAGTGCCAACAACAAAAGGCTGCCGCTAAACACCAGCACACCGGAGAGTAGCAGCAATCCCGCCAGCCGAATGCGTACACCCGGAAATTTTTCATGAAGAAATCCGATCGCAAAAAGCGCAAGTGCATGAAACATGATGTACCGCACGGCAAGCTCGTACGTTTCCACCCGACCATTCGCGGTAAGCATTGGCTTGAGTGCGTGTGCCCCGAATGCACCTAAGGCAACGCCGGAAAGACCCAGGCAGGCGGCAGCAATCCAGGTTACACGCGTGGTCATGCTTTTTGATAGTTACGGTTTCCAAAAATGGTTGTGCCAATACGAACAAGTGTGGTGCCGTGCTGCAATGCAATGCGGTAATCCGAACTCATGCCCAGGGAGAGTTCTTTCATTTCCATGTTGGGCGGCAGCGGCATGGTTTTGAGTAGTAGAAAAAGATCTTCCAGTGCCTGCATTTCGGCATGAATTTGCGCAGTATTGTCGGTGAGCGAGGCCACACCCATAAGTCCATCAATTTTCACAAATGCAAACTCGTCAAAACCTTTTTGTGTAACCGCGGCCAGCAGTTCGTCTCGATCCCACCCAAATTTCGTTTCTTCTTTTGCGATGTAGACCTGCAACAGGCAGGGAATAACCCGACCTATTTTTTGCCCCTGTTTGTTGATTTCCTGGAGCAACTTCAGGCTGTCTACAGAATGGATGAGGCTTACAAAAGGTGCAATGTATTTTACTTTATTGGTTTGCAAGTGGCCGATGAGGTGCCAGGCGATGTCTTTGGGTAGTTCTTCAAATTTGGGCACAAGCTCTTGCACCCGGTTTTCGCCAAAAATCCGATGCCCGGCCTGGTAGGCTTCGCGAATGAGTTCCACCGGGTAGGTTTTGCTTACCGCCACCAGCCGCGCACCCTTTGCACTCAGTTCCCCGTTCAACAATTCAATGTTAGTTTTGATGCTCATTGTATAAATTTGACGGTTTCTTACCGAGCGCAAAAATATGGCCATACTGGGTACTTTATTAAAGAAGGGAATAAAACTTCGCGAAATCCTGGAGCAGGAGTATTCCGCGCCCATGGAGTTACAAAAGCTGGAGTTAAAAAAACTCCTGATCGAAGCCAACGCCACCGAATTCGGTAAGTATTACAACTTTCACGAAATCTTGCAGCACTTTCGGCAGGGTAACCAACAGTTTTACAATGCTTTTAAGGCGCGCGTGCCCATTCACGATTACAACAAGATCTACAAAGAGTGGTGGCATTTGGCCCAAAAGGGGGCCAAGAATGTGTGCTGGCCAGGGCGCATCAAGTATTTCGCGCTGAGTTCGGGCACTTCCGAAGCGTCATCCAAGTACATTCCGGTAACGAAAGAGATGACGAAAGCCATTCAGCGCACCAGCATTCGTCAAATTCTAAGCTTATCCAAATACGATCTCCCGGACGAATTTTTTGGCAAGGGCATTTTAATGATCGGGGGTAGCACTCATTTAAACAAACGGGGCCATTACTTTGAAGGCGACTTATCCGGCATTCAGGCGGCACGGCTGCCGTTCTGGTTTCAGCATTTTTACAAGCCAGGTAAAAAGATTGCGCGCACGCGCGATTGGGAACGCAAGTTGAATGAAATTACCGTGAATGCACGCCAGTGGGACATTGGGATTATTGTTGGCGTGCCCGCGTGGCTGCAAATTTTGCTGGAGCGCATTATCGAGTACCACAAGGTAGAGCACATCCATCAGATCTGGCCCAATTTACAAGTGTATGTACACGGGGGCGTTTCGTTAGATCCGTATCGAAAAAGTTTTGAAAAGCTAATGGGCCGACCCATTGAATATATCGAGACGTATCTCGCCTCCGAAGGTTTTATTGCTTACCAGGCATTGCCAAAAAGAAAGACAATGCGCCTGGTATTGAATAACGGGATATTTTATGAGTTTGTGCCCTTTAACGAGCGCAATTTCCTGCCCACGGGGGAAATCAAACCTGATGCGGAAACGCTGCTGATCGATCAAGTGCAAGAGGGTGCCGAGTATGCGCTTTTGCTCTCCACATGTGCCGGCGCGTGGCGCTACCTGATCGGGGATGTGATCAAGTTTACTTCACTCGAAGAGTCTGAAATCGTAATAACCGGCCGCACGAAACACTTTTTAAGCTTGTGCGGAGAGCACCTTTCGGTGGATAACATGAACAAAGCCATTGAGCTCGTGTCGTCCGAATTGAATGTGGAAATCAATGAGTTTACGGTGAGCGGCGTGCCGCACGGTTCGCTCTTCGCCCATCATTGGTTTGTAGGAACAGATCACAATGTAGATGCGGATAAGTTGCGCGATCGACTGGATTTTCATCTAAAAGATCTGAATGACGATTACGCGGTAGAACGAACAGCTGCCTTACGGGAAGTGGTGGTGGATGTGTTACCGGTAGAGAAGTTCTACGGCTGGATGAAGTCGAAGGGAAAACAAGGTGGCCAGAATAAGTTTCCGCGCGTAATGAATAAAACCCAATTGGAAGATTGGAAAAAATATCTGGCTAACGCGAATTAATGCAAATCGTAAAGCAAGGCATTGAGTTGGGCGTTGTGCTCGCATTTCTAATCGGGCCTGTGTTTTTTACGATTATTCAAACCAGCCTGGAGAAAGGTTTTTCGAAAGGTGTATTGGTTTCGCTTGGAGTGTCGCTTAGCGACATGTTGTACGTTGCGGTGTGCTATTTTGGATTAGCGCAAATCTTGCAACAACCCATGGCGAAAAAGTATCTGGCCTTTGTTGGGGGTGTGGTGCTGATCGGCTTCGGTGTTTACCATCTTTTTGTTAAAAGCAGAAAGCAGCTGATGCTGAAGGAGTCTGTGGCTGGTACAGGTCACGTGCGCTACGTCATCAAAGGATTTATCATTAACGGACTTAGCCCCATGGTATTGGTCTTTTGGCTGGCCACGATCAGTGCCGCTTCGGTTAACTTTGGTTACGCTACCCACCGGGAATACTTGATTTTCTTCACTGCCTTGCTCGGTACGGTGCTGGCCACCGATATATTGAAAGCCTATCTGGCCGGTCGCCTGCGTAAGTTGATTCAGCCGCGGATACTCTCCGTGGTGCATATTGTGGTGGGCATTGCCTTGATGCTTTTTGGTATTCGCCTTTTATTTGTAGGCGCTGACTTTATTTAGCGCTCATCTCAAAACGCCAGCAAATTTCCGGCGTATTTGACCGCGCTTCTGCGTTGATTTTTTTTCAGACGCGCTGCTTACTCCTCCGTTGCGTTCTAGTCTTGCAGCACGTTGCTTATAAAGGTGGATTTAAGCAGCAGCCACACAACGAACAGTAAAATTGCCCAGCGCAGGTAGATAAAGTAGTAATCCGAAGTGTCTTTGTATCGCGATTCTTTGATTTCAGCTTTTTCATACTGATCGATTTTTGCAAACACCGTTTTCAGTGCCTCGTCATCTTCTGCGCGAAAAAATTCGCCACGGCCGATTTCGGCAATCTTTCGCATGCTGCTCTCGTCAATTTCGTTTTCTACCATTTGTGGTCGTCCAAAGAAGTCTTTGCCAAAAGGTACAAGGCCTTCTTTACCCACGATAATGGTATAGATCGTGATGCCGTATGCGCTCGCCAGTTCGGCTGCGGTTATCGGGTCGATGTTGCCCGCGTTGCTTTCGCCATCGCTAAGTAGAATGCATACCTTGGATTTCGATTCGGACTCGCGCATCCGGTTGATCACCACAGACAGTGCGCTGCCAATGGCAGTGCCTCGGTTTTCGATCATATCAAAGCCCATTTCGTTGATGTACGAGTTAAGCAAATCGTAGTCGGTAGTAAGCGGCGCCAGCGAAAATGCATCGCCCGAAAACACGACAATACCAATGCGGTCTTGCTTTCGTCCTTTAATAAAATTACGGGCAACTTCTTTGGCAGCCTCCAGTCGGTTGGGGTTAAAATCCTCCAGTTGCATCGACTGGGAGATGTCCATCGCCAGCATGATATCAATACCTTCCGTGTACTGCTCTACTTTTTCATTACTTTTTTGCGGCCGGGCCAATGCAATAACAATCAGACCCAACATTACCATGAGCAGTAGTTCGGGTATGAAACGGATCAATGTTAGTGGCGAGCGCTTCAGGTCGCTTTTCACCAGGGCAACGGCCAGTTTCTGGTTGGTAAAAAAGCGAATCAACCAGCGACCAACAAATAAGAAAGGAATGGCCAGCAGTAGCCAAAGAAAAACAGGGTTTTCCCAGCTGTATTGCCGAAACGTAGCGGGCATGAACCATACGGGCGCGTACCAGGGGTCGAGGTTATCCATACGTTACCTCCTCCAGTTTTCGTTCAAATGCTTTTTGCCCCTGCTCCTTCAGGGCATAAAACGGCTCGCGTGCCCAGTCCCGGGTATGTGCATAAATCATCCGGTCGATTTCAGCGAGCGTGGTCTTTAAGCTGTTGTCCGACAATTGTTGAATGATTTCACGACTTGTAAGTTTTGTGATCGGATGCTGTAAAAGCTGTTCCATATAACCTTTCCAGATCACCAGGCATGCCTCGGCTTTTGAAGCCGAAAAATTTTGCTCCAGCTTTTCCACTTCGTTCTGAAAGGCGGCAAGAAACTGCACATGCCGTTTTCGTAGCGCGCGTTTTTGGAAATACTTGCGGATTCGTTTGCCGAATACAAGCGCCACAACAATTGCTACAACAACCGCTATACCAACAAAAAGCAGCAGCACCGGGTAGTTCAACAGCTTCGATACAAACTGGTAGGAAGTGTTGATTTTCATCGGCAGGGCAGTGGTCTGCACAGAGTCTGGAACCTGCGCCACCAGCGCAGCAAGAAAAATGGAATCGCGTGGGCTTTGCCACACGGTACAGTCTTGGGCGGCCACAAGAAACACTGGCAACTGCAGGTATTGAATGCTGTCTACCTCAAACGAGGTAAGTTCGTACACTACTGAGTCCAGGCTTTCGCCATTGCGGGTACGGGTGGGAAAATACGTGCGCCGGGCAAATTCAAACGGGGTAAAGGTAAACGTGGTGTCCGGAAAGAGTACCGTGGCTTCTTGCGGGTAGCGCGCGGTAAGTACAAAGGGCGTGGGCATACCGATTTTCAAACTATCGGCCACGAAACGGCCTTCAACCCGTACGCTTTGCGCACGGGCATGGGTGGCCACCAGCAGGAAGGCGAAAATCCAAATCAAAATGCTACGCACTCTTTAACGATTTGTTTCGTACTTTAAACAAGCGCAGCAGTTTGGGCACGTAGTCTTCATTGGTATCTACCCGCAAAAAATTAACCTGGTGCTTTTTGCAGAACTGAGATAACTCGTCTACGCGTTGCGTGTGGTGTTGCACGAGCCGCTCGCGGAAGTCGCCAAAAGAAGTGTTAATCCAGATGGTTTGATTAGATTCTTTATCCAGTACCGGAATAATACCCAGCTTCGGGAGCTGAGTTTCGCGCGCATCGTGAATTTGAATCACCACCAGATCATGTTTCCGGGCAAGTGATTTCAGGTTGGGGTAAAAGCCCTCATCGATAAAATCCGAAATCATGATGATCACGCTTCGCCGCTTGATGGAGTTCAATGCAAAAGCAATTCCCTTTTTCAAGTTTGTTTTCATCGAACTTGGCTTTAGTCGAATCAGCCGTGCTACGACTTCGTACGCCTGTTGCATGCCCTTCGCTGGCTTTACAAACTCTTCGCGTGCATCGCTGTAGCAGATTAAACCAATTTGACTTGATTCTTTTGCGCCAGCCAACGAAAGTACTCCGCAAATCTCTTTCGCAATATCCAATTTGGTGTTGCCCGCGGTACCGATGGTTTGCGAGGCGCTCACATCCAAAATGAAGTAAATGGTTTGCTCCTTTTCTTCTTTAAAGGTTTTTACAAACGTGCCGTGCCCTTTAGCGGTTACGTTCCAGTCGATCGTGCGGATGTCATCGCCATACTGGTAGGGGCGCACGTCATCAAACTCCAGCCCCGAGCCTTTGAAGATGGAGTGAAAGTCGCCCATCATCTGGCTATTAATGGCTTTGCGGATCTGAATTTCGTATTTGCGCAGCTTTTTCAGCAGGTCTCTCACTCCGGCACTATTTTAGCGGGTCAAATTTAGTCGAATTATAGTATTTTGGCACCCCGATGTTGCGAGTGAAGAAATATGGACTCTTAACCTTTGTATTGGGTATCTTCATGCTGGCCTGTACGCGCGATGCAAGGCCTCCGGAAGTGCTTGATCAACAGCAGATGGTTACGCTGCTGATTGACCTGTATTTGGCAGAGTCGCGCATCGCGTTACAAAACGTACCGAAAGATTCGGGGTATAAATATTTTGTGCCATTTGAGGATTCACTGCTGCGCGCTCACGCACTTTCTGATTCGGTACTGCGCAAGTCGTATGAATATTATCTCGATCGTCCAGAGCAGTTTGAACGCGTGTATGCTGCCGTGGTGGATTCCCTTAACCTGCGCCTGCAAAAAGCAGCCAGCACGCCCGCACCCAGGTAAAGCATGTTGTATCCGCCCGACTTGGAACAGCGGCTCGGTTTTGATGTACTTCGGGCCTGGTTAGAAAGCCATTGTGTGAGCGAACCCGGCAAGCAGTTGGTGCAACGCATGCAATTCGAGAGCCGGGTTGAACAGCTACAGCCACGTTTGCAACAAACCCGTGAACTTAAACAGTGGTTGGAGCGGGGCGATGCCTTTCCACTCATGGCCCATGAAAATCCGGAACCGTGGTGGACGGTAATTGCAGTGGAAGGCGCATTTCTGGAAGCTGAAGATATCTACCACATCTTGCAGTCGCTACGCACGCTTCGGGAATTGATCACCGCCATCGACAAAAACAAAGCTGATTTTCCAGCCTTGTACCAACTCATTGTTTCGCTGCAGGTACCAACCAAGTTGTTACAAACCATGGCGGGCTACTTTGATGATCAGGGCAAGCTTGCCGACAATGCCACGCCCGAACTGGCCCGCGTACGCAGGCGCCTGCGTGAGGAAGAAAGCAACATGCGGCGGCTTACCGATCGGTTGTTTCGCCAGGCCGCAGATTCGGGTTGGGTGCCAGATGGAATCTCTGCCACGGTGCGCGATGGCCGGTTGGTGATTCCGATTCTGGCAGAGCATAAGCGGAAGCTGAAAGGATTTGTGGTGGATGAGTCCAATACGGGGCAAACGGTTTTTATGGAACCCGTGGAGGTTTTGGAGGCAAACAACGAAATCCGCGATTTGCAGTTGGCGGAGCGCAGAGAAATTATTCGCGTGCTTCGGGCCCTGACTGATCTGCTGCGGGCGAACATGGCCGATCTGCGTGCGGGCTATGCTTTTTTGGCTGTAGCCGATTTTACAAATGCAAAAGCCCGACTCGCACGCGAACTGGAAGCCGATCTACCACAACTTCAGCAGCCACCGGTATTCGAGTGGCAAAATGCGCGGCATCCGTTGCTGGTGCTGAACCTGAAAGGTAAGCGCCCGGTGGTGCCGCTGAATCTGGTGTTAGATGGCAACGACCGTTTCTTGTTGGTATCCGGGCCTAATGCGGGTGGAAAGTCGGTATGCCTAAAGACCGTGGGTCTAATTCAATACATGTTGCAATGCGGCTTACTGGTCCCGATGGCGGGCCACTCGCGTATGGGTTTGTTTACGAACATACTTGTGGACATTGGCGATCAGCAGTCGATTGAAAATGACTTAAGCACATACAGCTCGCACCTGCGCAACATGAAGTTGTTCTCTGAATCAGCAGATCATGAGACGATGATTTTGCTCGATGAGTTGGGCGGCGGTACAGATCCAAACTTTGGTGGCGGCATTGCACAAGCCGTGTTGGCTACGCTGGTGGCGAAGAAGAGCTGGGGCGTAGCCACTACGCACTATTACAACTTAAAAGTGTTTGCCAGCAACACACCCGGAATTCTAAACGGCGCCATGCTGTTCGATACGGCAAGGCTACAACCGCTGTATTTACTTGAGGTGGGCAAACCGGGAAGTTCATTTGCTTTGGAGATTGCCCAGAAGATTGGTTTTCCTGAAACGCTGATCCAGCAAGCCGAAGAAATCATCGGTAAAGATGTGGCCGGCTTGGAGCGACTGATGAAAAAAGTGGCGGAAGAACAGCAGGAGGTGCAGCGTAAAACCCGGTTGATTACGCAACGCGAGGAAGAGCTCGCCACCCTCCAGGCGCGCTATCAAAAACTAGCGACCGAATTGGATGCCCGTAAAAAGGAAATCATAGATCGCGCGAAGTTGGAGGCAGCCAGTTTGCTGAAGGAAACCAACCGCGAGATCGAGAAAACCATCCGCCACATTAAGGAGAACAAGGCGGAGAAGAAAGAGACCAAAAAAGTGCGCGAATCGCTGCGGGAGCTGAATACGAAAGTGGCGGCTCCAAACGAAAAACCGGAGCCAGTGCAGCTTAAGGTAGGCGACAAGGTGCGCATTCGCGGGCAAGAGGTAACGGGCACGTTGTTGGAAATTAATGGCAAGCAAACCGTGGTGCGATTTGGCGAGATTCGCACGGTGGCCAAGCTGGAGCAGTTGGTACGTAGCGACCAGGCAGCCGATGATCCGGTCGTGAAAATAGCGCGGTCGGTGGGGTTGGACATCCGGCAAAAGCAAGCCATGTTCAGCACTACACTGGATGTACGCGGCAAACGTGTAGAAGAAGTATTGCCTCAGCTTACGCAGTTCCTGGACGATGCAATCTTATTAAGTCATGGCGAATTACGCATTCTGCACGGCAAGGGCGAGGGCGTACTTCGGCAAGTGGTTCGCGATGTGTTGAAGCGGAACAAGCATGTAGCCTCGTTTGCAGACGAGCACGTAGAGCGTGGTGGCGCGGGGATTACGGTGGTGGTGTTGAAGTAGTTACAACCAACTTTGGTCGAGCAGATCAAATCGCCAATCACTAATCCAAAATCACAAATCACAGATCACAAATCGCGCCAGGTAGCTTATACCGATCTTACTTTTGGTGGGGTTGGTTAACACTGTTTTTTTTCTTCTGTGTTGGGCGGTTGCCGCAGGTTTCTTTACCTTTCGTCTATAGTCTAACATCCATTTTCGCTCTCGATTTTATGAGAAACATCGCTGAACGGACGAAGTTAACATCAAAAAACTGGTGAATTAATTTATTGCTGAACCATTTAACACCCCATAAACCATGAAGGCTCTCTCGACACTCACTCCTGCAATTCAACGTATTCAAAGAGCGACCAAAGCCAGCCGTGTACATATCTTATTCTTTATCGTAACATTAGTGTTTGCGTTTAGTGTCAAAGCCCAAACACCTGGCGCGCTGGACACTTCCTTCAACCCTAATGATGTTGGATTTGGCCTTGGGGATGGACCGAATAGCACAGTCCAGACCCTTGCCCTTCAACCGGACGGGAAGGTGATCATCGGGGGGGATTTCGCCACCTACAACGGCACTTCCCGAAACAGCATTGCCCGCCTGAATGCGGACGGCACACTTGACAACACCTTCAACCCGGGCACGGGGGCGAGTAGCACAGTCTGGACCCTTGCCCTTCAACCGGATGGGAAGGTGATCATCGGGGGATTTTTCACCAGCTACAACGGCACTTCCCGAAACCGAATTGCCCGCCTGAATGCGGATGGCACACTCGACAATACCTTTAACCCGGGCACGGGGGCGGATAACCAAGTCCGGTCCTTTGCCCTTCAACCGGACGGGAAGGTGATCATTGGGGGATTTTTCACCAGCTACAATGGCACTCCCCGAAACTACATTGCCCGCCTGAATGCGGACGGCACTCTCGACAATACCTTTAACCCGGGCCCGGGGGCGAATAACCAAGTCTGGACCCTAGCCCTTCAACCGGACGGGAAGGTGGTCATCGGGGGATTGTTCACCACCTACAACGGCACTTCCCGAAACAGCATTGCCCGCCTGAATGCGGACGGCACACTCGACAATACCTTTAACCCGGGCACGGGGGCGAATAGCACAGTCCGGACCCTTGCCCTTCAACCGGACGGGAAGGTGATGATCGGGGGGGATTTCACCAGCTACAACGGCACTTCGATAAGCAACACTGCCCGCCTGAATGCGGACGGCACACTCGACAACACCTTTAACCCTGGCACGGGGGCGAATTTCGCAGTCTTGTTCCTTGCCCTTCAACCGGACAGGAAGGTGCTCATCGGGGGATTTTTCACCAGCTTCAACGGCACTCCCCGAAACAGAATTGCCCGCCTGAATGCGGACGGTACACTCGACAATATCTTTTACCCGGGCCCGGGCACGGGTGCGAATAACTTTGTCTATGACATTGCCCTTCAACCGGAGGGGAAGGTTCTCATCGGGGGGGATTTCACCAGCTACAACGGCACTGCCAGAAATAGAATTGCCCGTCTTAATACGGACGGCACACTCGACAATTCATTTAACCCAGGAATGGGGGCGAGTAGCGTAGTCCGGTCCCTTGCTGTTCAACCAGACGGGAAGGTGCTCATCGGGGGTGATTTCACCAGCTACAACGGCATTGCCCGAAACAGAATTGCCCGCCTGAATGCGGACGGCACACTCGACATTACCTTTGATCCGGGCACAGCGGCGAATGACGCAGTTTGGTCCCTTGCACTTCAACAAGGTGGGAAGGTGCTCATCGGGGGATTTTTCACCAGCTACAACGGCACTCCCCGAAATAGAATTGCCCGCCTGAATGCGGACGGCACACTCGACAATACCTTTAACCCGGGCACGGGGGCGAATAGCGCAGTACAGGCCCTTGCCCTTCAACCGGACGGGAAGGTGATCATCGGGGGGGATTTCACCAGCTACAACGGCACTTCCCGAGAAAGAATTGCCCGCCTGAATGCCGACGGCACACTCGACAACACCTTTAACCCGGGCACGGGGGCGAATAGCACAGTCTGGACCCTTGCCCTTCAACCGGACGGGAAGGTGATCATCGGGGGATTGTTCACCACCTACAACGGCACTTCGCGAAATAGAATTGCCCGCCTGAATGCGGACGGTACACTCGACAACACCTTTGACCCGGGCACGGGGCCGAGTTTCATAGTCAGGACCCTTGCCCTGCAACCGGACGGGAAGGTGCTCATCGGGGGGGATTTCACCAGCTACAACGGCACTCCCCGAAATAGAATTGCCCGCCTGAATGCGGACGGCACACTCGACAACACCTTTAACCCGGGCACGGGGGCGAATAGCATTGTCAATTCGCTTGCCCTTCAACCGGACGGCAAGGTGATCATCGGGGGGGATTTCACCAGTTTCAATAATATTGGACGAAATCGGATTGCACGAATATTCGGTGTTGTTTTACCGCCACCTGTTGCACCTGTTGCAACTGCAGCATCAGGAATAACGCAAACCTCGTTCACTGCCAACTGGAATACCGTAAGCGGTGCCGCTGGCTATCGCTTGGATGTCAGTGCGGACAACTTCGCTACGCTTGTTACGGGCTACAACGATAAAGTCGTCACCGGAACAAGTGATGTGGTAACTGGCTTAACCACCAACACGGCTTACAAGTACCGCGTGCGCGCATTCATTATCGGAGGCACTTCTGCTAACTCCAACGTGATAGACGTTACCACGCTGGCGAAGCAAGACCAAACCATCACCTTTGCTGCCCTTACCGATCGCACCATTGGCGATGCGGCCTTTACGTTGAGTGCCACGGCCTCTTCGGCATTAGCGGTAAGCTTTGAGTCGCTGACCACCAGCAAGGTGACGGTTTCGGGTAACACTGTTACAATTGTTGCCCCCGGCACGGCTACCATCCGCGCCAAGCAAGACGGCAACGCCAACTTTAATGCCGCCCCAAATGTAGACCGCACATTCTGTATCCGCCCAGCGAAGCCCACGATTACACTTACCAATGCCAATACCGAAACGCCAACGTTAACCAGCAGTGCCACGGCCGGCAACCAATGGTTTTTGAACGGCACCGCCATCGCCGGCGCCACGAACGCCACACTTACGGTAACGCAAGCGGGCGTGTACACGGTGCGCAGCACGATTGAGACGTGCGCCAGTGAACTCTCGAATGCCCAAGCGATTATCGTAACAGGCGATATCGCCAGTGGCACGGACGCACTGCGGGTGTACCCCAATCCCGCAAGCGACCGTCTGTATGTTTCGCTTAAGTCATTTGCGCGCGGCAGCGAAGTGCAGCTTCGTTTGGTAGACATGAATGGCAAAGTGCTGCAAAAGCAAGTTGGGCAAGGGGGCGAAACGGTAGAGTTGAGCATGGCGGGCTATGCGGAAGGCGCGTACCTGGTAAAGGCAGAACAGGGCCGGTTACGCGAGCAGGTAAAAATTGTAAAAGAATAACGAGTTAAGCCAACGCAGACAACTATGAAATCGATCAAAAACACATACTCAATTTTAGCAACCACCCTTGTGATTGTAACGTTGCTGCTGATCAGCAGCTGTGGGGGCGATCCACCTGCGCCACAGGAAACGGAGGTAGAGAAAGCGACTAAACTTTTAGCCGGAACATGGACGGTTCAGAATGTAACGGTGGATGGCACAGACCGCACGAGTGTCTATAAAGATGTGCGGATTACATTTAGCGGAACGAGCCTTACGGCAACCAATGGCGGCCAGATTTGGCCAGCCACCACCACGTGGCGCTTTGCGGATGAAGCAGCAAAAACCATTTCGCGTGGCGATGGGCTTACGATTACCGTAAATGAACTAACGGCCACAAAATTCGTTGTCGCTTTAACATGGTCAAGGTCCACGCTTGGCAGTGGCCGGGTCGAGTCAGTAGCCGGACAGCATGTGTTTACGTTTGGGAAGTAGGTTGATTGGATTGTCCCGCTTTTGTGAATTGACATGCGCTACAGCATTGAGCTGCGAGCTTCGAGGATTGGCAGCCAATGCCACGCGAAGTTTGTGGCTTGTAGCAAGCAACTTTCTTCTCGCGTGACGGATTGAGCGGGGTTTGAGCCCGAGAGGGCATGTGCGGTGGGTGGCGATCCGCGAAAGCCGGACCCCGCGCGGCTATGCGCGCAGGAGGGGGCACGCCCAAAACAGCATGATTTACTTCTTGAAGGTTTGCTTCCGCTTACTGGAAGCTCGCTGCTCGCAGCTTCCTTACCGATACATCACCGACTTCACGGCCTTTACCGTGCGCTCCACATTCGGCAGAATGGCCTGAATAAGTGTAGGTGCATAAGGCAGCGGTGCATCAAGACTGTTGATGCGGTGGATGGGGGCATCCAAATAATCGAAGGCGTGCTTCTGTATGTGGTACGTGATCTCGCTGGAGATAGCCGCCAAAGGCCACGCTTCTTCCACGATCACCAAACGATTTGTTTTCTTCACCGATTCCACCACGGTAGCGTAGTCGATCGGGCGCACCGAGCGCAGGTCGATTACTTCTGCGGAGATTCCTTCTTTCGCTAACTCAGCGGCAGCGGCCAACGCTACTTTCATGATCTTACCAAAGGATACAATCGTAACATCGGTGCCCGCACGTTTGATGTCGGCCACACCAATGGGTATAAGGTATTCTTCGGTGGGCACTTCGCCTTTATCACCATACATCAATTCCGATTCCATAAAAATCACGGGATCGTCATCGCGAATGGCGGTCTTTAGCAACCCTTTGGCATCGTACGGGTTGGAGGGCACTACCACTTTTAAACCTGGCGTGTTCGCAAACCAGTTTTCAAAATTCTGGGAGTGCTGCGACGCGAGTTGTCCGGCGTTTCCGGTGGGGCCACGAAATACAATCGGTACATGGTACTGGCCACCCGACATATTCATCATCTTCGCCGCCGAGTTGATCACCTGATCGATCGCCACCAGTGAGAAGTTGAACGTCATGAATTCGATAATCGGCCGCAAGCCATTTACTGCGGCGCCCACACCAATACCCGCAAAACCCAGTTCGGAAATGGGAGTGTCAATCACACGGTCGGGGCCAAATTCATCCAACATCCCCTGGCTCACTTTGTAAGCACCGTTGTACTCGGCCACTTCTTCGCCCATCAAAAAAATAGTGGAATCCCTGCGCATTTCTTCACTCATGGCTTCGCGAAGTGCTTCACGGAACTGGATTTCTCTCATACGATCGTTTGTAAAGGGCTCAAAAATAGAAGGTACCGGTCAATTCCCGAAAGAATCGACCGGATAAAAATTGGCAGTTTACGCGAAAAAGGCCGTTTTTCAGGCTTGTTCAAGCGCGTGTACGCCCGGAAGCACTTTTCCTTCGAAGTACTCCAACAAGGCGCCGCCACCGGTTGACACGTAACTCACGTGGTCGCTCAAACCAAATTGGGCAATGGCTGCGGCAGAGTCGCCCCCGCCAATCAGGCTAAACGCTCCGTTTTTCGTGGCGGCTACAATCGCCTGCGCTACTTCTTTCGTGCCATTTTCGAACTTGGCCATTTCGAAAACGCCCATCGGGCCATTCCACAAAATTGTTTTTGAGTCTTTGATCACTTTCGCAAACACTTCGCGCGCCTGCGGGCCGATGTCCAAGCCCATCCAGCCATTAGGAATGGCGGTATTCATGGCGGTGCTGGTATTGGCGTTTGCGTCAAATTTGTCGGCAATGATGGAGTCGATGGGCAGGTGGAGTTCTACGCCTTTCGCTTTTGCCTTTTGGATGAGTTCCTTCGCGAGTTCCAGTTTATCGGCCTCCACCAAAGAGTTGCCGATGCTGCCGCCCATGGCTTTGAAGAACGTGTACGACATGCCGCCCCCGATGATGAGGTGATTTACCTTATCCAGCAGCTTTTCAATGATCAGAATTTTATCGGAGATTTTAGCTCCGCCCATGATGGCGGTAAATGGTTTGTTGGCGTTTTCCAAAACTTTTTTGGCGTTGTCGAGTTCGGCTGCCATCACATAACCCGCGCATTTTTCTTTCAGGAACCGGGCCACAATGGTGGTGGATGCGTGTGCGCGGTGTGCAGTGCCGAACGCATCGTTAACGTAAACATCGCCATGTTTGGAAAGTTTCTCCGCGAAAGCGAGATCGCCTTTTTCTTCCTGCTTGTAGAAGCGCAGATTTTCGAGCAAAAGTACTTCACCCGGTTTTAGCGCAGTCGATTGTGTAAAGGCATCTTCACCGATGCAGTCGGCAGCAAACTTTACGGATGTGCCAAGGAGTTCTTCTGTTTTTTTGATGGTATGCTTTAATGAATACTTTTCTTCCGGCCCTTCTTTTGGGCGCCCCAGGTGCGACATGAGTACGAGGCTGCCACCGTCCTTCAGAATTTTTTTGAGTGTGGGAATGGTAGCGCGAATCCGGTTGTCGTCTGTTACCTGGAAACTCTTGTCGAGCGGTACGTTAAAATCCACGCGAATCAACGCGCGCTTATTTTGAAAAGAAATGTCGTTTACGGTTTTCATCTGTAGTTGGTCGTTTCTGGTTTCTAGTCGCTAGTTTCTGGTCTCTGGTTTCTAGTTTCTCGTCTCTGGTTTCTGGTCGCTAGTTTCTGGTTACTAGGTTATCGTTTTTGCTCCTCAGCTTTTGATTCTTTCTCAAATCTCAAATCTCAAGTCTCACATCTCACTTTCAACTTACCCCTCATCCCCAAACGAAATGCCCAACCCGCGCGCCGCTTTCACTAGCGGGCCCTGGATGTTTACGTGGTTGTAGTCTTTCGTGGCTTCCTCCAGCGTAACGCTCGTAATCTGGTTGTTTTTCAAAGCCACCATGTGGCCGAATTTGCCTTCCTGTACCAGATCGAATGCTTTTACTCCAAAGAGTGTTGCCAGAATCCGATCGAACGCTGTAGGGCCCCCGCCCCGTTGTACGTGACCAAGTACGGTTTCGCGAATCTCGGCTTTGCAGCCCGCGTCTTTCAATTGTTTGGATAATTGATAGGCCACGCCACCCAACCGCACGTGTTCTGATCCAACCGAACCAGCAGACGATGTAATTGTTCCATCTTTCGCTTTGGCGCCCTCGGCCACTACAATGTTTACAAAACCAATTCCTTTGTTGTAGCGCGACTCAATGCGTTTCAGCAGCACGTTAATGTCGTAGGGAATCTCGGGAATCAGGCAAATCTCTGCTCCGCCCGCTACCGCGGTGTGCAAGGCAATCCAACCCGCATCGCGGCCCATCACTTCCATGATCATCACCCGGTCGTGGCTCTCGGCCGTGGTTACTAGTTTATCAAAACTATCGGTGGCAATTTGCACGGCGGTTTGAAAACCAAACGTCATATCGGTAGCCGATAAATCATTGTCGATGGTTTTGGGTACACCAATAATGTTGAGCCCACGTTTGAACAAGGCTTGCGAGATTTTTTGCGAGCCATCCCCACCAATATTAATCACTGCGTGAAACCCCAGGTCTTTAATGCGTTTGGCGAGTTCTTCGGTACGATCGATAAACTGCACAGTGCCGTCGGGCTGTGGCACCGGGAATTTCATGGGGTTGCCTTTGTTCGTGGTACGCAAAATGGTACCGCCGCGCACATGGATGCCACCCGTAACTTCGCGCGTGAGTTTAATGATTTGAGTAGGCTCGCTAAACACGCCCTGAAAGGCTTCAATGCTGCCGTACACTTCCCAGCCTTCTTCTCTGCGGGCGCGTTTGGCAATACCACGAATTACTGCATTCAGGCCCGGGCAGTCGCCACCCCCTGTAAGTACCAGTATTTTTTTAGTCATCGTATGCTACATTAAAGCGGGAAGATAGCGTAGCTAATCTGATCTGGAAAATGATTTTAATTAGACCCATCTCAAAAATCGTTCCGTCAGGTTGAACAATAGTGAGGCAGCCCTGATTTCCGGTCGGGAATCAGAGATTTCTCGGTCGTTCCTCTTTTGAGAGATGTCCATTTCGTTTTTTAGGCGAGTTCTAGTAGCTTGTAACGGTTTCCGAAGGGTGCGGTATCCGAACACGATTGCATTGGGCTGTACGTGTGCGCGGTGCGTGCAACCTGTGCGCGTTTCGTTCGTCTTTACTCTTGTTATCATAATCCCATCGATATGCTGGCGCATGATCTGTTGTTGATTTACCGGAATTTCATTCGCGCAAAAGGCTACTTCGTGATCAATCTGGTAGGATTGGTGAGCGGCCTCACGTGCACGCTATTAATTTATTTGTGGGTAACGGATGAGTTATCGGTCAACCAGTTTCATGCTGCCGATGCCCGCTTGTTTCAAGTAATGGAACACCAGCAATATGCTGAAGAAATCATGACCACCACGTCTACGCCCGGCATTTTGGCTGAGACGCTGAAAGCCGACTTTCCGGAAGTGGAGTATGCGGCTACCCTTACCTGGGCTTCGCCCATGACGGTGTCCGACCGCGATCACAATGTTAAGGCGCAAGGCTTTAGCGTAGGTCCGGATTTCTTCCGGATTTTTTCTTACCCGTTGGTGCAGGGGCGTGCAGAGCAGGTGCTTACCGATAAGTTATCGATTGTGATTTCCGAGAGCCTGGCGCGCAAACTGTTTCGCGATGCGGATCAGGCCGTGGGTAAGGTGGTAGAAGTGCAGCACGATAAATCCTTTACCGTTACAGGTGTGTTTGCAGATTTGCCCGCAGCGTCTTCGCTTCAGTTTGAGTTTGTTACATCTTTTGAGTTATTCAAAGACGAAAACCCTTGGGTAAAAGAGTGGGACAATAACGGGCCGTCTACTGTGCTTACCCTGCATGCAGGTGTTGATGCAAACGCGTTCGCGGAGAAAATCAAAGACTTTATCAAAACCAAAGCGCCGGACACGCACATTTCTCTGTTTCTTCAAAAGTACTCCGATCGCTACCTCTACGGGCGTTTTGAAAACGGACAACCGGCCGGGGGCCGCATTGAGTACGTGCAGTTGTTTTCCATCATCGCAATTTTTATTCTGCTTATTGCCTGTATTAACTTTATGAATCTGGCCACAGCGCGCGCATCGCGTAAAGCAAAAGAAGTTGGCATCAAGAAAACCGTGGGTGCCCATCGCGGCGCATTGATTCGGCAGTTCCTTACCGAGTCGTTGGTGCTTACCACCATTGCAGCTGTGTTCAGTGTGGCATTGGTTTTATTATTACTGCCCGCATTTAATTTCATTACAGAAAAAAGGATTGTGCTGTCGTTCGCACAACAGCCTATCTGGTTGGGTTTATTGGCGATTACCGCAATTACAGGTCTGCTATCCGGCAGTTATCCGGCAGTGTACCTCAGCGGTTTTCAACCCGTGGCCGTATTAAAAGGCGAGGCACGCGGATCGTGGGGCGAGCTGTGGGCTCGCAAAGGACTTGTTGTGTTTCAGTTTTTTCTTTCAGTGATTTTGATTGTGTCGGTACTGGTGGTGTATCGCCAGTTGGCGTATGTGCAGGCAAAAAATCTGGGGTTCAATAAAGAGCAATTGATTCGGTTTCCAATAGAGGGTGAGTTGGTGAGGAATCGCGCGGCGTTCTTAACCGAGGTACGCAGGCTGCCCGGTGTGGCGGGCGCTACATCTATGGGGCACACAATGGTGGGGCGCAACAACAACACTAGCGGGTTACAATGGGAAGGCAAAAATCCGGATGACCTGATTTTATTTGAAAATATTTCAGCCGATCATCAATTGCTGGAAACGCTGGGGGTAGAGTTGGTTGAGGGGCGCACCTTTCGTGAAGATACCCCGGCCGATACCAGTAAAATTATTTTGAATGAGGCCGCTATCCGCGCCATGGGTCTTGCTGATCCAATTGGAAAAACGATTCGCCTGTGGGATCAGTTTGATTTGGAGATCATTGGCATCGTTAAAGATTTTCATTTCCAATCGTTACACGATGCCGTGAGTCCGTTGTTCTTTCGTTTGGCACCAGAGAACTCCTGGAATGTGCTGGTTCGGCTGCACCCGGGCAACACCACAGAAACACTCGAAAAAATTCGTGCGGTGTACAATAAGCTAAATCCCGGTTTTAGTTTTGAGTATGTGTTTTTAGATGCGGAGTATGCGCGCCAGTACGCCGCTGAACAGCGTGTGGCTTCACTATCGCTGTATTTCGCTTCCATGGCGATTGTGATTTCATGTTTGGGTTTGTTTGGATTGTCGGCCTTCACCGCTGAGCGGAGACGAAAGGAAATTGGCATACGCAAAGCGTTAGGATCAAACGTGCGGAATATTGTGGTATTGCTCTCAGGCGATTTTATGCGCGTGGTAGTTGTGGCTGTACTGGCCGGTTTGCCGGTGAGCTATTGGCTGCTGGCGCGTTGGCTGGAGCGATTTGAATATCGCATGGAACTCTCGTGGTATTACTTTGTGCTGGCGGGCGTCCTGGCGTTGGTCATTGCTGGCCTCACCGTGGCCTCTCAAGCCTGGAAAGCCGCGCGGCTGAATCCGGTGAAGAGTCTTCGAAGCGAGTGAGTCGTTCACTTCAACGCCATTTGTCGCGACTTGCGTACACCCGGTACCACGCCCGCGTATAACAAAAGGCTCTTTTTAATTCTTTTGTTTATCTTTCTTCAGTCGAAAAACTCATCCATGAAAAAACGTAGCTGGGTATTTTTTTGCGGTGTGTTTGGCCTGCTTGTTTCCCTTCCGGGGATTGCTCAAATTCAAGTATCCGCCAACGGTAAATTTTTGCAAACGCGGGAGGGGCAACCCTTCTTTTGGCTGGGCGATACCGCATGGGAGTTATTTCATCGTCTTACCCGCGAAGAAGCGATTGCATTTTTGGACATCCGCCAGCAGCAGGGATTTAATGTGATTCAGGCCGTGGCGCTTGCGGAGTTAAACGGCATTCGCCAGCCCAACCGGTATGGCGACTGGCCCTTGAACAACGAAAATCCTGCACAATTAGCAATTACTCCGGGAAGCAATCCGGCCGATGCGTATGAGTATGATTATTGGGATCATGTGGATTTTGTGATAAACGAAGCCGCCAAACGAAATCTGTACATTGGCTTGCTGCCCACTTGGGGCGATAAGTTGGCCCACATGTGGGGCGATGGTCCAATTATCTTCAATGAACAAAACGCGTTTTCCTATGGAGCGATACTTGCGAAGCGCTATCAAAAGCAGTGGAATGTGCTCTGGGTTTTGGGTGGCGACCGGCCCGCGGTATACACGTGGAAAATCGATGGTACGGAAAAATCGTTTGATGATCGCGCCATGTGGCGTGCCATGGCCCACGGCATTGAGAGTGTGTTGGGTAAGGCAGCATTTATTACCTACCACCCGGCCGGTGGCTCGAACTCCACCACGCAGTTTATTCATGATGAAACCTGGTTAGATCTCAATGCATTTCAATCTGGTCATGGTGCGCGCGAAACCGATGCCTGGAACTGGGTGGTGCGCGATCTGACCAAACAGCCACAGAAGCCTACATTGGATATGGAGCCGTGCTATGAAGACCATCCGGTAAATCCGTGGGACGGCAAGTGGACGCGGCAACGCGGCTACTTTAATGCGTATGATGTGCGTGCGCGTATTTATCGGGCCGTATTTGCCGGAGGTTGTGGTGTTACCTACGGTCATCATCAAATCTGGCAATTTTTAAACGAAGCGCTGTATCCTCCTGTAAACATTGGCGATACGATTATTGGCTGGCGCGCGGCAGCGCGGGCGGAAGCTGCCAATCAGATGATGCACCTGAAAAACCTGATGTTATCAAAACCGTATTTCAATCGCATTTCTGACAATTCCATCATTTTGTCTGACAAAGGAAAAGACTATACCGATCTGTTGTGGGCCACGCGCGATGAACCTGGCACGTATGCGCTGGTCTATCTTCCACAGCCCAAGGCGGTGCGGATTGACCTCACCAAAATCAAGTCTCCAAGGAAGAAGGCGTCCTGGTTTGATGTGCGCACGGGGCAGTATATCGAAGCTGCCATAAAGGGCAAGTCTGCGGCTACGTTTACTCCGCCCAAAGGTGGAAAGGACTGGGTGTTGGTGGTTGAAACGGAGTAACGGTTGAAAGATTGCGTACGGACTAAAATTCCTAGATTTGTGTTTATAAGGTGACCCAATTATGACGAGAGCGACTCTCCTGAAAAAAACAATCGATAGCCTCCAGAAACTGCCGGATCAGAATCTGCAAGAGGTTTCCGATTTTGCGGAGTTTCTTTTGCATAAAATCGACAACCAGATCATTGCGGAGGGCATCCGGCAATTGGCATCGGAGTCAAAGTCTTTTCAATTTTTAGAAGAAGAGGAGAATCTGTACACGGTTAATGACTTGAAGGAAAAGTACAAATGACCAAAGGGGATATTGTTCTTGTACCCTTTCCATTTACCGATCTCTCAGGATCGAAATTGCGGCCAGCACTTGTTTTGGTAAATCGTAACGAAGATGTCGTGGTGGCGTTTATTACTTCGCAAATAGCTTTTTTGGATGAATTTGATTTCCCCGTTAAACCTACGCTGGAAAACGGCTTAAAAAAGCCTTCACTTATTCGACTTGACAAACTTGCTTCAATCGATAAGCGCCTCGTTGCGGGCGAGGGAAAGATATTGGGCACACTGACAAAAATGGAGTTAGAGAAAATCGATGTACTGCTGGGTAGAATGTTTCAACTTTTCAGGGTCGCCTAAACCTCGCTAAGTTCCTCCATCAAACCATCCAGGTCCAATGCCTTTGTAAACATCTCAATTTCGCCCGAGGCCGTGCGCGGCCATTGGTCTGGCGCTCGGTCGCAATACAGTTCTACTCCATTTTGATCGGGATCGGCCAGGTAGATCGCTTCCGACACGCCATGATCGGACGCACCTTGGATGGGATAATCGGCATCCACCAAACGTTTGAGGGCGATCGCCAAGTCCTTACGTGTGGGATATAAAATAGCCGTATGAAAAAGCCCGGCACTCCGCACCGGGGCAGGTGGCGCATGCTTACTATACCACGTGTTGAGCCCGATGTGGTGGTGGTAGCCTCCGGCTGAAATGAACGCAGCATCTTTTCCGTACGTGGTCATCAGTTCGAAGCCAAGTAAACCACAGTAAAAATCAAGTGCGCGTTGTAAATCGGCCACTTTTAGATGCACATGGCCAATGCGCGTTTGGGCGGGAATGCGGTAGCTCATAGAAAATTTTGGTATGAAAACGCAGATAAAAGAAAAAAGGCTCCCATTCCGGAAGCCTTTTTTGTGGAGCATATCGGAGTCGAACCGATGACCTCTACAATGCCATTGTAGCGCTCTAGCCAGCTGAGCTAATACCCCAACGGGCTGCAAATATAGAATTTCCCAACTATTTCCGTGCAACCGCAGCCTCGGCTAAGGCGCGCATTTTTTTTATCCGGTCGGGATTGACGGTGCGCAGCAGGTATTCGTTACCGGATTCATCGCCCATACCCGCAATAGCCGGATTACGGTATTCCATCGGGCTTGGGTTCATGGCTGTTGCCGAGAAGTGAATTTCCTGTACGCCCGTTTGCGACACGATGGCGTGTACTGTGGTTTCGTTTACACCCGACCCGGGCATGATGCGAATTCGGCCAGCTGCACGTTTTACCAATTCGGCAATCACGTCCACACCTTCAATGGCTTTTGGTTTTTGCCCAGCCGTGAGAATGCGATCAAACCCAACATCAATGCAGTCTTCCAGCGCCTCGAATGGATCGCGCGCCATATCAAAAGCCCGGTGGCAGGTGGCTTGCAGCGGCCGGATTTTATCAATCAGTTCCTTACACCTTTTTTTGTCGATGCGTCCGTCGGGGGTTAAGATTCCGAACACGATTCCATCGGCACTGGCTTTCTGGAAGTGATAGATATCGCGCTTCATGCTGTGAAACTCGTAGTTGGAATAGCAAAAATCGCCACCCCGTGGTCGCACCATCGGAAAAATATCCAGTGTGGTGTTTTGCCGTGCGTTCTCTACCGTGCCCAGCGAAGGGGTTGTGCCGCCCTCGCCGGGGTTATCGCACAGTTCAATGCGGTCGGCTCCACCCAGTTCGGCTTGCAGCGCGGAAGCGAGATTATACACTACAATTTCCAGGATCATGAAAAATGGCTGGCTACTGGTTGACTTTCGTGATTGTGCTGGTGGGAGGATACGGTTACTGTAAAACCGGTTTGCAATGAGTACCCACCGAATTCGCCCGCCTTGTTTAGTGCCACAAAACCCACTTGAATTTCTTTGGCTTTAGTCAAATCGCGCTTCACGATGCGTTCTACCGCTGCGCGGCACGCTTCGTCCGGGCTTTTTCCTTGGCGCATCAATTCCACCACCAAATAGCTGCCAACCATTTTGATTACTTCTTCGCCCACCCCGGTGGCCGCCGCCGCACCCACTTCGTTGTCTACATACAGGCCCGCTCCGATGATGGGTGAATCCCCGATGCGGCCGTGCATTTTGTACGCCATGCCGCTGGTGGTGCACGCACCTGACAGATTACCGGCGGCATCTAGCGCCACGATGCCAATTGTATCGTGGTTGAGGTTGAAGTCTTTCATCGAAGGTTTATACTTCGAAGTTTTTAACCACTCCTTCCATGCTTGCTCGGATTCCTTCGTGAGCAGGTTTTCTTTTTTGAAGCCTTGCGCCAATGCAAATTGTTCTGCACCCACACCGGCCAACATCACGTGTGGTGTTTTTTCCATCACCTGTCGCGCGATGGAGATCACGTGTTTGAAACCTTGTACAAATACCACTGCGCCGCAATTGCCTTTTTCGTCCATGATGCAGGCATCCAACGTTACCCGCCCTTCGCGATCGGGCAGGCCCCCATAGCCTACAGAATTATCCTTCGGGTCGGCCTCCGGAATCCGCGCACCCGCTTCCACAGCATCTAATGCGCGGCCGTTTTTGTTTAGAATGGCCCAGGCCGCGGCATTGGCTTTGGCGTTGTTCCAGGTGCTGATCACGATCGGGCGAAGCGGCGCTGCGGGTCGGGCCAGAGCAGGTAATCCCGCGAAAGCGGAAGCCATTGCGGCGCTTGTTTTTAGAAATCTTCTGCGGGTTGAACTCATATTAATCGATAATTCTTCGCGCGAGGCGGAAACGTTTGTTGTAATAGTCGGAGAAAAGATTGGTTTCTACTACCCCCAGCGATGTGGACGCATGTATAAACTTGATGTCAGTATCGGATTTTCGTTCGGTTACAATACCCACGTGGGTGATTTCCCGTTTCTTTTTTCCGGTGGCAAAGAAAACCAGATCGCCCGGGCGCACCTCGCGCTGTTTGATTTTCTCGCCCACGGTTGATTGTTCCTCGGCCTGCCGTGGCAAACTAATGTTGATGGCGCGAAACGCATGGGTGGTAAGTGCGGAACAATCCATACCCGAACGGGTGGTGCCTCCGTATTTGTAGGGCGTGCCCGTGAAGCCGCGCGCGGTTTGAATTACCGTGCTCACCTGTTGCTGCCGGGCGCGGGCTTTTTTTGACGAAGCACAACTCGAAAACCCGAGCACGATCGTCATCAACAGAAACGCGAGGATCGGGTGGAATTGCGTACTTTTGAGCCGAAAAAAAATTTCCTTCACGGATATCAAAGGTAGCGCTTTCATGACACAAGTTAAAGACCTTTCCGCCCCACTTGTTCCCGTAAAAATCAAACAGGCGATTCCGTTTTTTCAGGAATTGATTGGCACCTCGTACGTGTTGCTGGATGATTCCGCAAAAGAGGACTACGCACACGATAAAACGGAAGACTATCATTTTATGCCTGCGGTGGTGCTAAAGCCCGGCTCGGTGGACGAGGTGGCGCAGATTCTGCGCTACTGCAATGAACATAGAATACCGGTTACGCCACGGGGCGCAGGCACAGGGCTGGCAGGAGCTGCTTTGCCTACTCACTTGGGCGTGGTGCTATCGATGGAACGTTTTAATAAAATACTGAACATCGATGAGTTGAACCTGCAAGCCACTGTAGAACCTGGGGTAATTACAGAGGTGTTTCAAAATGCGGTAAAAGAAAAAGGACTTTTCTATCCACCCGATCCGGCCAGCCGCGGTTCGTGTTTTCTAGGTGGCAATCTGGCGCAGAATTCGGGTGGCCCAAAAGCAGTGAAATATGGCGTAACCCGGGATTACGTTTTGAATCTGGAAGTGGTGTTACCCTCGGGTGAGGTGATCTGGACTGGCGCCAACGTATTGAAGAATTCCACAGGCTATAATCTTACCCAGCTCATGTGTGGCAGCGAAGGTACACTGGGTATTATCACAAAAATTGTGTTTAAACTCCGTGGGTTGCCGCGTAAGAATGTGTTGTTGCTGATTCCCTTTGTGAGCAACGAGGAGGCGTGTCGCGGCATTGCGGCTATTTTTACCGCAGGCATCAGCCCCTCGGGCATGGAGTTTTTTGAGCGTGAAGCGGCCGCAAAAACGTTCGAATATTGCGAGAAAGTATTGAATAGCCCTGTTACCACGGTTTTACCCGAGCACATGCATGCGTATTTGCTGTGCGAATTAGATGGCAACGATGAAGAGGTACTGATGCGCGATGCCGAACGCGTGATGAATGTGGTGGAGCAATTCCAGAGCGGCGAGATTTTGTTTGCCGATAGCGAAGCGCAAAAAGAGGAACTCTGGAAAGTGCGAAAAAACATCTCACCGGCGGTGAATTGGTTTACACTTACGAAGTCGGATGACGTGGTGGTGCCTCGTGGTAATTTACCGAAGCTGATCTCGGGCATCAAAGAAATTGGCAAGCGTTACGGATTTAATACAGTTTGCTTTGGCCATTTGGGCGATGGCAACCTGCACGTCAATATCCTGAAGGAAAATCTGGACGAGGTGTATTGGAATACCAAAGTGAACGAAGGCATAGGGGAAATTTTCAAACTCACCGTAAGCCTTGGGGGTACCCTTTCGGGTGAGCACGGCATCGGTATTGCGAAGCGCCCCTATATGCCGTTGGCGATGAGTGAGGTGAACCTGAACCTCATGCGCGGCATTAAGCAGGTGTTTGATCCGAATGGGATCTTAAATCCCGGCAAAATTTTTTAATGACCCTGTAAAGCAAAGCGAGAGATTCTTTACGATGAACCTCTCGCTTCGCGCTACGGCTGCAAACTCTTTTGTTATTTCCGCGACCGCAACACACCCAGCGAGTAGTGCAGGCCGAGTTGTACCCCAACCAGTACGTTGGCACGCGAGCCAAAAATGTCCGACGCATTGCCGCTTTTAATTGCGTTAATAACATCGCCATTGCGCATATCCGTCAATGAATAATTTGCCCGCACTTGGGTAGACAACATCAAGTGGCGCGATAAATCAAAATCTAATCCAAAAGCAGCAGCAAGCGAGAACTCGGTATTCTTGAAGTCGTTGGCTTCTTTGGTGAGAACATCTTTTGCCGTATTTGCCGGAACGGTATAGGAGCCATCAGGGTTAAGCGTGGCGTTAGGGAAATCCTGGCGAATATCCGCAATGGTTAAGCCAGACGGAATCGCGAAACTGTTGCCCGCGTTCGCCTGAATCGATTCTACCGCCCGGGTAAGAATAGATAGTTGCGGCCCGAAGTTGAAATTACCCCGCACGGCACCACTGCCGCCACCCATGAATTTCATCATCAAAGGCAGTTGCAAGTATTGAAGATCAATCTTGCGTTCCCCCGCCACCTGCTTCGCAGTGTTTACAAGCTGATAAATCTGCCCTTGGTTAGAGAGTATGGATTCCAGCTGCAGCCCGAATTTACGTACCACGTCTACACCAAAGGCAAACCCAATGGGTGCCAGGTTATAGGTGTAGGTTGAGTTGTAACGCGGGTCTTCACTCAGGCCCTTATCTAGAACAAATGTAGCGTTGTATGCGGTGGTAGCGCCAAACCGGATGGCCTGGGCGGACACGGTAAGTGCGAAAAGACAAAAAACAATTGTGCAGGGTATTCTCATAAGGGTTATTTTTAAGTGTTGAATCACCTAATCAAGAAAACGGTAACCCATAAAACTTACGCTATGAAAAACTATCTGTTTGCGGCTGTTGCCTTATACGCGGCGGCCTGTACGCCCCCCGCGAAAGAAGCTACCACGGAAGCGGCGGCACCCAACATCCTCACCGACCAGCAAAAGGCGGATGGCTGGCAATTGTTATTTGATGGTCAGACCATGAACGGCTGGCGGTTTTTCAAAGGCTACGCTAACGATAGTTGGGAAGTAGCGGATGGTGCACTGCATTGCAAACCGCCCCGAGAGGGTGAGGGTGCGCTGAACCAACGGTCGGACATCATGACTGAAAATCAATATGAAAACTTCGAGTTGATGTTGGAATGGAAAATTTCAAACGCCGGCAACAGCGGTATCATGTACCGTGTTACGGAAGAATTCGATCAGCCGTACTACTCCGGTCCGGAGTATCAGGTATTGGATGACGAAGGATACCCCGGCCCGCTGCAACCCGCGCAGTTCTCCGGCGCGAATTACGATATGCACGTGGCTGAACCGAAGGTGACTAAACCGGTGGGCGAGTGGAATCAAACAAAAATTGTAGTGAATGGAAATCATGTGGAGCATTGGCTCAACGGCACCAAAGTGGTGGAGTATGAGTTGGGCTCAGAAGACTGGACGACCCGCAAGAACGGCAGCAAGTGGAAAGATGCACCTGGCTATGGCATGGCCGCGAAAGGGCATATCGATTTGCAAGATCATGGCAATGAAGTGTGGTACAGAAATATCTTCATCAAGCCGTTATAAAAGGCTACTGTTTTTATGAAGGCCTCCCAACCGGAGGCCTTTTTATTTTTTACTTTTGGGCATGTGTGGTATCACGGGCATCTTCGCATTTAACCTCGTAGGCAATGTGCACAAAATCAATATTACTGCTGCTACACAGGCATTAGCCCGCCGGGGCCCGGATCATCAAGCCGTTTACACAGATGAACGCGTTGGCCTGGGCCACCGCAGACTCTCCATCATCGATACCCGTGAGGTAAGCCACCAACCGATGTGGGATCCCACCGGTCGCTACGCCATTGTTTTTAACGGAGAGATCTTTAACTACCGCGAGCTTCGGAAGGAGCTTCAAAATCAGGGCGTTGGTTTTGCCTCGCAGTCGGACACAGAAGTATTGCTGCATTTATTGATCCGCGAGGGGGCCCGTGCGTTACCACGCCTCAACGGTTTCTTTGCGTTTTGTCTGTATGATAAGTTGGAGCAGTCGTTCTTGCTTGCGCGCGATCGCTACGGCATCAAGCCGTTGGTGTATTTGATTGACGAGGACAAATTTGTTTTCGCCTCCGAGATGAAGAGCTTGCTGGCCTACGGCATCGACCGCACACTGGATCGCGCTTCGCTCTTCGCTTACGTTCAGCTCAATTATATTCCCGGGCCCAACTCCATTTTCCAACACGTAAAAAAAATCCGCCCCGGGCATTTTGCTACCGTTCGCGGTCGCGTATTCGAAGAAAAAGCATACTACCAAATTCCCTATCCGCCAAAAGAAGCGCCGCGGAGTTACGATGACGCCAAAGCAAAATTTCGGAAGTTGTTGGAAGAGTCTGTTCAACGCAGACTTGTGGCGGATGTTCCGTTAGGGTCTTTTTTGAGTGGTGGTATTGATTCGTCCGTCATCGCTACACTAGCCAGCCAGCACCAACCCCATCTGCATACCTTTTCCATCGGCTACCGCGATGAAAAATTCTTTGATGAAACAGCTTACGCGCGTCTTGTTGCAAAAAAGCTTCGCACCGACCATACAGTGTTTTCGCTTACCCTTCAGGATTTATTTGCGCACCTCCATAGCATCCTCGACTATATTGATGAGCCGTTTGCGGATTCCTCGGCCATAGCCGTGTACATCTTGAGCCGCGAGACCCGCAAGTACGCCACCGTTGCCCTTTCGGGCGATGGTGCAGATGAATTGCTGGCGGGGTATAACAAACATGCTGCGTTTTACCGGCTGCAACATCCGGGATGGATGGAGCAGGCAGCTACAGCCGCGGGTTCATTATTGCGCGCCTGGCCGCAATCGCGCCACGGTTTTGTTTCGAACAAAGTGCGCCAGTTGGTGCGGTTTTCGGAGGGCGCAAAATTGTCACTCGCAGATCGTTACTACCGGTGGGCCACCTTTGCCACCGAGAGCGAGGCGGGCAAACTATTGAAACCCCTTGCGGATGAATACCCCGACTTTCAATCCCGTAAGGCAGCGTGGCTACAACACCTTCATCCGCGTGCGGGTATGAATGAAATCTTATTGACGGACATGGAACTGGTGCTTGCCAACGACATGCTCACGAAGGTGGACGCCATGAGCATGGCAAACAGCCTCGAAGTGCGCGTGCCCTTCCTGGATGTAAACGTGGTAAACTTCCTGTTTTCGCTGCCAGAGGATTACAAAATCAATCGAAGTATTCGCAAACGAATTTTGCAAGACACGTTTCGTAACGATTTGCCGCCGGAGTTGTACAATCGTCCAAAAAAAGGTTTTGAAGTGCCGTTATTGAAATGGCTCCGTACGGAAATGAAGGATTTGATTCTGAACGATCTGCTGAGCGAAAAAAATATTCGCGAGCAGGGTATTTTCGATTGGGATGCCGTACGCGCTCTTACGCACCGGCTTTTTTCTTCCAACCCCGGCGATGTTCACGCGCGCATCTGGGCGCTTGTGGTGTTTCAATGGTGGTGGAAGCGGTATGGCCGGAGCTAACGCGCCCGAAAAAAGCGGCTGCTACTTTTGTTCCTTTGCCCACGTATCGCGCAGCGTTACGGTCCGGTTAAAAACTAACCGCCCGGCTGAACTATCGGGATCTAGGCAAAAGTACCCCATGCGTAAAAACTGAAAAGGCTCGCCGGGCTTTGCCATTTTCAACGCAGGCTCAGCGTATACGGTTTTAACGCGCAACGAATCGGGATTTAAGTGTTCTTTAAAATCACCCTCGGCTTCGCCCAGGTTTTCTACTTTAAACAGCCGGTCGTACAATCGTACGTCCACCGGTACTGCGTGGGCGGCACTTACCCAATGCAGCGTTCCTTTTACACTGATGCCAGACGTGTCGGATCCACTCTTGCTTTCTGGAATGTATGTGCAATGCACTTCGGTTACCTGGCCGTTGGTATCTTTCACTACCGATTCGCACTTAATAATGTACGCGCTCTTTAGCCGCACCATTTGCCCCGGGGCTAACCGGAAGAACTTTTTGGGCGGCACTTCCATAAAGTCATCGCGCTCGATGTACAACTCAGGGCCAAACGGCATCAGGCGCGTGCTGCCACTTCCGTCTTCCGGGTTGTTCTCGCTCGGCAATTCTTCTGGCTGGCCAGCCGGGTAGTTGGTGATGACAATTTTTAACGGATCAAACACCACCATCCGGCGTTGCGCCACTTTATTCAAATGCTCGCGCACGCAAAACTCCAGCAAGCCAATGTCAATCAGGTTGTCGCGCTTCGCTACGCCCACGCGGTCGCAGAAATCACGAATCGCTTCGGGTGTGTAGCCGCGGCGGCGCACGCCGCTAAGCGTAGGCATGCGCGGGTCGTCCCAACCGGATACATGTTTTTCGTTTACCAGTTGCAGCAGTTTGCGTTTGCTCATCACCGTGTAGGTAACATTCAGCCGGGCGAACTCATACTGGCGTGATGGGTAGATGTTCAGCTTCTCGATGAACCAATCGTACAACTCGCGGTGTGGAATAAACTCCAGCGTGCAAATGCTGTGGGTAATGTTTTCGATTGAGTCGCTTTGGCCGTGGGCGAAATCGTACATCGGGTAAATGCACCAACGGTCGCCCGTGCGGTGGTGGTGGGCATGTTTAATGCGGTACAAAATCGGATCGCGCATGTGCATGTTGGGGTGGGCCATGTCGATTTTTGCGCGTAACACTTTCTCGCCATCCTTATAAACACCCGCTTTCATGTCGTTGAAGAGCCGCAGGTTTTCTTCCACCGTTCGGCTACGAAAAGGGCTATCGGTTCCGGGGGTGGTAGGTGTTCCTTTTTGTGCGGCAATGGCTTCGCTGGAACTGTCGTCTACATAAGCCAGATTTTTTTCGATTAAGGTAATCGCGAAAGCAAAAAGCTGATCGAAATAGTCTGAAGCATAAAACTCATTCGCCCACTCAAATCCCAGCCAACGCACATCGGCTTTGATGCTTTCCACGTACTCGGTTTCTTCGGTAACGGGATTGGTATCGTCAAAACGCAAATTAGTTTTGCCACCGTACTGTTTCGCCAAACCAAAATTCAGGCAAATGCTTTTTGCGTGACCTAAATGCAGGTAGCCGTTGGGTTCGGGTGGGAAGCGGGTAAGAATCGTTTTGTATTTGCCTGCCTTCAGATCGGAGGCAACAATTTCTTCCAGAAAGTTCAGTCCTTTTTCTTCAGCCATATCGGGCGCAAAGGTAAACACCAAATTGAATTGATGCGTGCGCGGATTAGCCTAATCTTCCGGATACGGGATGAAAACGAAGTTGGTAAACGCCTGGTCCACTACGAACAAGCAGCAAAACTCGTCCGGGTCTTTATAGGTGCTTCTAAAATCCTCCTCTTTTTCTTTTGCCACCAGTTCGCGCTGAACAAACTCGTCTAAGAACGAGGCATAGTAATTCCATTCTAACTGGAGTAACTGCCGTTCGAACAGTATCTGCCCGATGGGTATGGGTGTTTTGGAGATGGCAAAAATCGGGAATGCAAAACCCGCTTTTCGAATCTGGTAGGAAGACTCCCGCAAGGTGTCGGCAACCTTCACAAAATCCTGCGAGATGGTGCCCAGGTATTTTCCGTTTAATTCCGGATCGTTGAACATGATGTGGTTTTCGGGCCACTAAAATAATAATCTACCGGCGGATTCTCCGGTTCGGTGCGAATGCTGTAATTTTCTGAAAATTGTTTTTATGCGCCTCATATGTCTTTTCCTGTTGGTGGTACGGGTTGCTGTAAGTCAACCCACCACGCCCGCCCAGTTGGAGCAGTCTTATCAGCAACGAAAATCGCTGGCAGCTACTTCGCTGCTAAAAAATTACCCGGTTCGCCATATTGGCCCCACGTTACGGGGTGGGCGGATTGTGGATATTGAGGTGAACCTCAACAACCCAAAAGACTTTTATGTGGGCTACGCGTCGGGTGGTATTTTTCGCACCCGCAATAATGGCATCACCTTCGAGCCCGTTTTTGATCATCAAGACGCCCTTGGTATTGGCGATTTCGCCCTCGCGGCCAGCGATGCCAATGTACTCTACGTGGGTACGGGCGAAAAAAATGGCAGCCGCTCCAGCTATGCGGGCAGCGGTGTGTATAAAACGGCAGATGGCGGCAAGACCTGGCAGCACGTGGGCCTTACCGGTACCCAGCACGTAAGCCGCGTGTTGATTCACCCGCAAGATGTAAATACTGTTTGGGTAGCCTCACTGGGTGCGTTGTACTCAAACAACCCCGAGCGCGGAGTTTTCAAATCCACCGATGGCGGTAAAACCTGGAAAAAAACACTCTTTGTGAACGACAGCACCGGGGTATCGGATTTGGTGATTAATCCGCAGAATCCACGCCAACTTTGGGCCGCCACATGGGAGCGTACCCGTAAAGCGTGGGATTTCAAAGGCAATGGTCCCGGCTCTGCCATCTACCGCAGCGAAGACGGTGGCGATACCTGGACGAAATCCGTGGCCGGCTTCCCACAGGCAAAAACTGTCGGTCGCATTGGTCTTGATATTTGCTGGTCGAAACCAAATACCCTGTATGCCGTGCTCGACAATCAAGAGGAAGTGAAAAGTACTGAGGTGCCCAAAGACGATGGCAAGCTCAAACCGGCACTCTTTAAAGACATCAGCAACGAAGCTTTTTTGGCGCTTGATGAAAAAAAGTTGGATGATTTTCTAAAAGACAACCGCTTTCCCAAAAAGTACTCTGGCAGCAGTGTGAAGAAAGACATTCGCGGCGGCAGATACACGCCGCGAGCGTTGTACGAGTATTTAGGTGCCGATGCCAATGCCGATTTGTTTACAGCCAAGATTAAAGGTGCCGAAGTATACCGCAGCGATGATGGCGGAAAGAATTGGCAGCGCACCCACAGCTTTGATATTGATGGCGTGTACTTTACGTATGGATATTATTTTGGCGAGAACCGGGTGTCGCCCGCAAACCCGGATCACGTGTTTATCTACGGTGTGCCGATGTTGCGTTCGCGCGATGGCGGTAAAACCTGGGTTGAGATGGATTCCGTGGGGCAGGTTCACTCAGATCATCACGCACTTTGGATCAATCCTAAAGACGATCAGCACATGCTGATGGGCAATGATGGCGGCCTGTATCAAACCTACGATCAGGGCGACACGTGGCTGCACATCAATAATGTTGCAGCAGGCCAATTTTATACAGTGAATGTAGATATGGAAACGCCCTACAACGTATATGGTGGTTTGCAGGATAACGGGGTACAGCGTGGCAGTTCAAAATCGATTCCGAACCGCACCAAACACTGGGAGGCGATTTTCGGAGGCGATGGGATGTATGTGGCGCCCGATCCGCGCAATAGCAAACTGGTCTACACCGGATTTCAATTTGGTAACTATTTCCGGTTGGAGTTAGACCGCGGCAGAAACACACGCATAACGCCACAACACGATTTGGGCGAGGCACCGTTGCGCTGGAACTGGCGCACACCATTGATTTTGAGCAAACACAACCCAGATATTGTGTACATGGCCGCCCAGCGCGTGTACCGTAGTCTTAACAAAGGGGATGATTGGGAGGCCATTAGTGGTGACCTAACACGCAACCGCAAGCAAGGCAACGTGCCTTTTTCGTCCATCGCAGCTCTGGCTGAGTCACCGCTGCAATTTGGATTACTCTATGCCGGCTCCGATGATGGTTTGTTGTGGGTAAGTAAAAATGGCGGTGTGTCATGGGAGGCCATCCACACCGGCTTACCCGCCAATCGATGGATCAGCAGCGTGTTTCCGTCGCCCCACGATAAATCCACTGTTTTTGTTACCCTGAATGGCTATCGCGAGGACGAGTTCAATACCTATATATACAAGAGCGTGGATTACGGCAAGACGTGGATATCGCTAAAAGGCAACCTGCCCGAGTCGGTGGCAAACGTAATTGTACAGGACCCGGTAAGTGCCGAACTGCTTTATGCCGGGCTCGACAACGGTAGCTACGTAAGTTTGGATGGTGGCAACGCATGGCATGCGCTACCCGGTGCATTAAATGTGCCCGTGTACGACATGATTGTACACCCCCGCGACTTTGAGTTGGTAATTGGTACACACGGGCGAAGCGTGATGATTGCAGACGTAAAGCCATTACAAGCATTGCGCGAGGGTGGAATTGCGAAGGGCGTAGTGGCTTTTGCACCCGAGAGCATCCGCTTCAGCGAGCAGTGGGGCAAGCGGCCCTATACGTGGGCGCCGGTGAACCAACCGAAAGCAGGCATTTTCTACTATGTGGGCCAAGCAGGCAACACCAAGGTGGAGGTGCTGGACGAGAAGAACAATGTGCTACGCACACTTTTCGGAAAAAGCGAACTTGGCTTTAATACACTTTTGTGGGATTTGCAGGTAGAAGAAGTGGCGGTTGCGGCCAAAGGAAAGGCAAAACCTGCACCCACGCTGAAGTACGCCAGCAAAGGAAAGTATAAATTGAAATTCACGAATGGATCCGCGGTTGCTGAGGTGGTGGTAGAGGTTAAGTAGGTTTTGGATGGAGTTAGTTGTTAGTTGGCAGTTGTTGGTTGTTAGTTGGCAGTTGTTAGAGCTGTTTACGCCAACAACTGACAACCAACAACTGACAACTAATTTCTACCCCCGATCTTTCAACCACTCGCTGGCGAACTGTCGTACCTCTGGAAAGAACGCCCGGAATTCGGTTTCAAATTCGGTATAGTAAGTGCGCAAGTCTTCGGTGGCCCGATCCATGTTCGATTCGAAACGAGTTCTGCGTGCCATGCCGCTAAGGGCCCGGTGTAAGCCTTCCAAACGAGCGTAGTTCGATAGCCAATCGCCCTTCATAATGTGTGGCAGCATCCAGCGTACTCGCTCGGGCAGCACCGCATCGTGGGCCAGCAGGTTGGCATAACTTCGTTCCGCATAGTCGGGCAAGAAGCTGTCGTGGTACTCGTTCCAGTTCCGGGCCAGGAAATGATCACAATACAAATCCACGATCACAGCCGCGTAATGCCGGTAGGTTGGCCAAAGCCGGTTTTTGCTTTTTTTGATTTCCGGATGCCGGTCAGTAAACAAATCAATTTCGCGGTGCAGTTCAATACCCAACGCAATTGGCCGCTCGAACTGTTGGTGCACATCGCGCCCCTTCACAAAGTCGCCAATGAAATTGCCGACCTGTATTTTGGGGTCATCGCCAGACAGGTACAGGTGGGCCAAAAAGTTCACGTAGAAAGGTAGGGCAGAATGGCTTACAATTGCCCAAAAGTTTGTGCATTTTTGTTTGAAACAACCCGATATGGCAACATTGGCACAACTCAAGTTATTAATTACGCTGGCACGGGCCGATGGCTCCATTGGTGATTTAGAAAAGAATTACATCATCAATATCGGGCGTGCCAACCAGGTGTACCCGGATGAAGTTGAGCCGCTGTTTGCCCAGCAGCATGCCGGCGTAGTGCCGGATAACCTTACCAATGACCAGAAGTTTGAATACATCTTCAGCTTGGTGCAGCTCATGAAGATAGATGAGCGCATGTACAAACCCGAGCTGCAATTTTGTTCAAAGGTAGCCACCCGGCTGGGGTACCAACAGCAAGCCATGTTTGATTTGTTGCTTCATGTGCGGAGCGATACGATGGCGCAGGCCGAAAAAGAGGAGTTAAAACGGTCGTTGGAAAAGTACTTGAGCTAGGGGCGCATCTCATCGGTTCGTGAGGCATGTAACGTTTTTTGGCTTCCTTGCGATGGAATGCAGAACACAGGCGGTGGTAAATTCTTTCAAAGCGGCAATGCCCGGGAATGCCAGCGGGCACAGCATTCTGTTTTAGGTTTCTTGTCTGCCGCTGGATTGAATTACCTTAAGAAAAATTAATCTGATATAAAGGTCATTTTTATACGGCCACTGTTTTTTCGTATCAAAAAAAATGTTTCGAAAAATCGTAGTGAGCGTGCTTTTTGCCCTGGTTGGGGCAGCAAGCTATTGTCAACAGAAGACACATCTCGTCACCGTTTCCAGCACCATTAAGGCATTTCAGCCTGGGCCGTGGTTTGCGTATGCAAAAATCGCCTTTGAGAAGGAAATTGGTCAGTTGGGTGTTGATTATGCGTTTTTTCCCGAAGACCATGGCGAGCGCGTGTTTGCCATGTTTAAGGTGGGCGATGCGGTTGAAATGTCTTTGCAAGTTCCCGCAAACCTCCGTGAGCTTGCAAGCAGCCCTGACGCAAAAAAGCTGATGCTGTTGGATATGATTATGAAACCGGCAATTTTATCGATATCCAACGGAGCGAAAACGCTTCGGTTCGATTGGGCGGTTGCGGAAACGAGGCCCGAGTCCCGATATGCGGTGAAACTTAATAAGTACATCGACTCCACATTTCAAATTGACGGTAAGCGGTATTACCGGTTTTCGGATGGCTTAATGGTGGTCAGCAGGTTTAATACAGATCGTGAGTTTAAAAACCTGGCGCCCGGAGTACCGGTTTCTTTTGCCGGTCTGGAGTTTATGAAAGTACGCGGTGCCGTGTATCCGGTAGAAAATGTTTTGGGTTTCCTTTTTTTCCAAAGGTTGGTTGTTGCCACCGGCCATTTGGCTTCGCTGTTGCATAAACAAAACAGCGTTTGCATCGGGCTGAAAATTAAAACTCAGCAAGACGATGTGGAGTTGTTTTTTCCAAGTGATCGTGCCCGGGAGATTCGGGATTTTTTAGCCAATGGTAAACAAGCTCAATTTTACTATCATCCTTTGGGCGCGACAACCCGTTTCGATCGACCCCCGCTTCATGCAATTGTACGCGGCAAAGACACCCTGAAAATCGAAAGTTCTTTTCATGGCGCCCCCGACGTTGAGCATGAGTTCACACCTTTTGAGGAGGGGGGCAAAATCACTGCGTTGAATGTCAACGACAACGGAAAACTGATCGGTTTGGTCATGAACAATCAGATTTATGTTGATATTGACAACATGTCCGAACTTTTGGTGGGTAAACTGCTGCGGCGTGGAATTCAAATTCAGGTTACGGGCGATGAACGCGTAAAAAAAGATGGCGAAATTTATCGCGACCCGTTTCGGATCGTTTCCCCCAGGACTTTCGTGATTGGGGGTAAAACATTTTTAGTTAGAAATTAACGGTTGCATGGCACGTATCCTCATTGTTGAAGACGAACCGAAATTGCGCCAACATGTGGCGCAGGCGCTGGTGGCGGAGGGCTTTGTTGTTTCGGCACACGAAACCGGCGCAGCTGCATTGGAAGCACTGGCTGAACATGCGTTTGATTTAGTGTTGCTGGATTTAATGTTGCCGGGGCAGAATGGATGGCAGGTGCTTGATAACATGAAGGCGTTCGGGCTTGATACATCCGTGCTGGTAATGAGTGCAATTAGCGATACCAATCATGTTATTGAAGCCCTTAACCGGGGGGCAGTGGACTATTTGCGTAAACCTTTTGAGATAGGCGAATTAATCGCGCGCGTTCGCGCCGCCATACGAAAAAACAGCCCGCAGCAGGCGCTACATTATGTTGTGGGCGATCTTGAAATTGACCTGATGCAACGTAAGGTGTTGTTTAAAGGCAGTGAGGTGATCCTGACCAAAAGGGAGTTTATGATCCTGGAATTACTTGTTGCCAACTGTAACCGGATCGTATCAAAAGCACTGATTGCAGAAAAAGTATGGGAAGTAAATTTTGATATGGGTAGCAATGTCATTGAAGTTCATATGTCGCAGTTGCGTAAGAAACTAAATAATCAAGTTATTACCACCCGCGTGGGCATGGGTTACTGCATCGAGGGCAAACTGTTTACCCGCTAGCGATGAGCATTCGTCTCAAAACGGCAGCGGTTTTTTTCTTTGTGTTTGTGGCCATCTTGTTACCCGTAAATGTAATTGTGTTCAACCGGCTGCAACGTACTTTGGAACAAGCCAGTCAGCGCGAAATGCAAGTGGAAGCGCAAAAGTTGCTGGCACAGGTAAAAACTGATCCTGTGGTTATTCCCGCGCCAGCCCCGGGGTATGCCTTTCGGCTGACTAAAATGCTAGGCGAACTGGAAGTGGAGCTGCATGCTACAACAAACTTCCCCGAATGGGTGGAGTTGGTGCTTCCTCGAACTTATTTCCGCCTCGATTCTTTGGAGATTTTTGTGCAGCAGAACCGAGACGAACGGGGTGCCTTTAATCTCGTACTTGCCCGATCAGCCGATCGTTTGCGCGAAGAATTGGCTACACTCAAGAGCTACCTGTTCCTTTCGCTTACTATATCGGTATTTTTTTCCGGATCATTGATTTACCTGATTACCGGCTACCTGCTCAAGCCGGTAACCGATATAGCACAAGTGGCCACAGAAATTGATTTGTCCAAGAGTAACAAACGCGTTCGGGTGCCCGTTGCAAATGATGAAACGAGGCAACTGGCGGAAGCGATCAACTTAATGTTATCGCGGATCGATCAAGATGCGAAGAATCAAACCTACTTTTTTGCTGCTGCTGCTCATGAACTGAAAACGCCCCTCGCGGTTATGAAGGCGGAATTGGCTGTCCGTCCCCTCAATCCCGATAGCCTCCTCCACGAATTGCAGCGCCTCGAAAATACAGTGGAAGATTTCACCATTCTGGCACTCCTTAAATCAGAAAAGCTACAGTTGCGGCTAGAGAGCCTGGGCTTTGACGAGTTGGTCTACGCGGCTTTGCGGAAGTTGCGATTTGCCAGTCAGTCCAAGCAAACCGTTATTCAGGTTACGATCCCGGAGGTTGATTTGCCTCGGGTAATGGCGGACGCCTTTAAGATGGAGGCAGTGCTTATCAATCTGATTGAGAATGCCATTCGGCACTCGGCGGGCGGAGGGGCTGTCGTCATTACCGTCGCGGTAACACAGAAGGGCCTGAACTGCGCCATATCAAACCCGGTGGGTGTAGAAATTTCAAACCCAAACGCCTTTCGTAGGGAATTCACCAAATCAGATGCGTTTACACCCGGGATGGGGATGGGCCTTTGGATTTGCGATCGGATTCTCGCCCTTCATGGCTTTGCGTTTAACCTGGCGTGCACATCGGGCCAATTCACCGCCACCATTAACATTCCCCGCACCGATTCACCCGCGTAGCGCGCTTCTCCGGCAGGTAGAAATGATCGCCTGCGCTGGCGAAAAAATCCCTACTTTTGCACCTCAAAATCAAGGCACGCGTACATGAAGGGCATGGATAATATTCGCAACTTTTGCATCATCGCACATATCGACCACGGCAAGAGCACTTTGGCCGACCGGCTGTTGGAGTTCACCGGAACCCTGTCGCAGCGCCAAATGCAGGCCCAAGTGCTTGATAACATGGATTTGGAGCGCGAAAAGGGCATCACGATTAAAGCCCACGCCATTCAAATGAACTACAAACTCGATGGCCAGGAATACGTGCTCAACCTGATCGATACCCCCGGCCACGTAGACTTTTCGTATGAGGTGAGCCGCTCCATTGCCGCCTGCGAAGGCGCACTGTTAATTGTGGATGCGAGTCAAGGCATAGAAGCGCAGACCATTTCAAACCTTTATCTGGCACTAGAACACAACCTGGAGATCATCCCGGTGTTAAACAAAATCGATTTACCCCACGCCATGCCCGAAGAAGTGACGGATGAAGTGGTTGACCTGACGGGTTGCAAACGCGAAGATGTAATCCGCGCAAGCGCCAAAGAAGGTATTGGTATTGAAGATATTTTAAAGGCGGTGGTGAAGCGCGTACCCGCACCAAAAGGCGATCCGAAGGCTCCGCTGCAGGCCATGATTTTTGATTCCGTGTTCAACTCGTTCCGCGGCATTGAGGTGTATTTCCGCGTGTTTAATGGCACGATCAGGAAAGGCGAGAAGGTAAAGTTTGTGAGTACCGGCCAGGAGTATGAGGCAGACGAGATCGGAGTTCTGAAACTGGATAAGCAGCCAAAAGATGAGATCAGTGTTGGCAACGTGGGTTACCTGATTTCGGGAATTAAAGTAGCGAGCGAGGTAAAAGTGGGAGATACAATTACCCACCCCGAGCGGCCGGGCGAGGCCATTCATGGTTTTGAGAACGTAAAGCCGATGGTGTTTGCGGGTATCTATCCGGTAGAAACCAGCGAGTTTGAAGAGCTCCGCGCGTCAATGGAAAAACTTCAGCTCAACGACGCATCACTTGTGTGGGAGCCGGAGACATCGGCAGCCCTTGGATTTGGATTTCGCTGTGGCTTCTTGGGCATGCTGCACATGGAAATCATTCAGGAGCGGCTGGAGCGCGAGTTCAACATGACCGTAATTACCACGGTACCCTCGGTACAGTTTAAGGCGTATCTCACCAATGGCGAGATGCTCAATATTCAGGCGCCGTCTGACATGCCCGATCCCACCAAAACAGAGCGCATTGAAGAGCCGTTCATCCGCGCACAGATCATTTCAAAAGCGGAGTACATCGGTGCAATTATTAAGTTGTGTATGGACAAGCGCGGCATCATCATCAACCAACATTACCTCACCACCGACCGCGTGGAGTTAACGTTTGAAATGCCGCTGGCAGAAATTGTTTTTGATTTCTTTGATAAACTCAAAACGATTTCCCGCGGGTACGCTTCGCTGGATTACCATTTGATTGGCTTCCGCGAAAGCGACATGGTGAAGTTAGATGTGATGCTAAATGGCGATAAAGTGGATGCGCTCTCTGCGATTGTGCACCGCAACAAAGCACAGGAGTGGGGCCGCAAGTTGTGCGAGAAACTGCGCGAACTTATTCCGCGCCAGATGTTTGAGGTAGCCATCCAGGCCGCAATTGGCCAAAAGATTATCGCCCGCGAAACCCTCAGCGCAATTCGCAAAAACGTATTGGCAAAGTGTTACGGTGGCGATATTTCGCGTAAGCGAAAACTGTTAGAAAAGCAGAAAAAGGGGAAGAAACGCATGCGCCAGATTGGCTCCGTAGAGGTGCCCCAGGAGGCGTTCATGGCTGTGTTGAAAATTGACTAACTCAAAAGCAAAAGCGTTACAGCCGGTGGAGGGAAATTATGGCGAGATGGTTTCAAACATGTTGAGCTGCGCGTATCTGGCCGCACTCAGCAAGAAATCAACAAACAACTTCTCCGGGCGCGTAAAGGTTTAAATTAGAATTGATGCAGACCACGGTTGGCTACACTCTGATCGATGGCAAGAAAGTTGCCAGCGACATCAAACAGGAAATCATTCAGCAAGTGGCCGAGCGCAAGGCCGCCGGAAAGAAAGTACCGCATCTGGCCATAATTTTGGTGGGCGATGATGGGGCCAGCCAAACGTATGTAGACCACAAGGTGCGCGCCTGTAAAGACGTGGGCTTTCACTATACCATGATGCGCTTCGCGGATACGATCAGTGAGGAAAAGCTCATGAAGCACATCGACCAGGTGAACAAAGACGAAGATGTGGATGGTTTCATTGTTCAGCTTCCACTGCCGCCGCACATTTCCGTAGAACGCATCACCGAGAAAATCCGGGCAGATAAAGACGTAGACGGGTTCACCAATCAAAACTTCGGTAGTATCGTATCAAAAAACCCACTACTTATGCCGGCTACGCCTTTTGGGGTGATGGAGCTAATCCGCCGGTATCAAATCAAAACGGAAGGAAAACATGCGGTAATGGTAGGTGCCAGCCGCATCGTGGGTGCACCGCTGAGCATGATGCTGGCCGAACAAGGCCGCGCTACGGTAACGATCTGCCACAAGTACACGCAGCATCTGGGCGATTTTACCCGGCTGGCTGATATTCTGCTTGTGGGTGTGGGCAAGCCGGATTTGATTACGGCTGATATGGTAAAAGAAGGCGCTGTGGTGATAGATATTGGCACCACCCGCGTGGAAGATCCTACCAAAAAAACGGGGTATACATTAAAAGGGGATGTCGATTTTAAAGCTGTAGCCCCCAAGACCTCGTTCATTACTCCGGTACCGGGCGGTGTGGGCCCGATGACCATTTCATCTTTACTGTTAAACACGTTGCGTGCAACTGAGCACCGACACCCGTAGTTTTGTATTTTCGAGAAGTGGAATCGCTTGCTGAACATCGGGTAACATCCGTGCCGTTGATGGAAGATTTTTATACCATTCAAGGCGAGGGAGCCTTTCAGGGGCAGGCTGCTTACTTCGTGCGCCTTGGGGGTTGTGAGGTGCGCTGCGTGTGGTGCGATGTGAAAGACTCCTGGGATGTGAACGCCCACCCGCTGGTGCATGTGGATGAGATCGCCAAAAAGGCGCAACAAAGTGGTGCTCCGGTAGCGGTAGTTACCGGGGGTGAGCCTACCATGCATAATCTGGAGGGGCTTACCCAGGCCCTACGTGGTGCAGGTTTACGCACGCACATCGAAACCTCCGGCGCGTATCCCATCACGGGCACGTGGGATTGGATTTGTTTCTCGCCAAAAAAATTTAAAGCGCCCCATCCGTCAGCGCCCGCCAAGGCCAATGAATTGAAAGTGGTCATCTTTCACAAAAAAGACTTTGCTTGGGCCGAAGAATATGCGCGGTTGGTAAATGCGGAATGCGAATTATTTTTACAACCGGAATGGTCGAAAGAAAAAGAAATGGTGCCGCTTATCGTTGAGTATGTAAAGAAAAACCCGCGATGGAAAATTTCTTTACAAATTCACAAATACATGGACATCCCGTAAGGCCTGCCGCCAACGTGTACGTGAAATTTTTCTTCTTCGTTTTGGTTTTGTTTGTGGGATATGCCCGCCCGTGTCAGGCACAAACTCCGGTCAGTTCCAAAAACAAAAAGGCCGTGGAGTGGTACACGCAGGCCGATAACTTCCGCGTGCGTGGGCAATACCCGGAAGCCGTGGCGTTGCTGCGCAAAGCGATTGAGCGAGATGCAGATTTTTTTGAAGCCTATTTTCGATTGGGATTGATATTTAAGGCGCTGAAAGACTGGAGTGAATCTACGCGGCAGTTTGAGCAGGGCCTCGCACGTACGGGCGATGCCCGGTGGCGAAAGGCGTTTTCGTACGAGCTGGGCGACAACTTTTTGCAAGTGGGCGATTATGCAAATGCAAAAAAGTATTTGGATGCGTATCTGTTGGGGGAGTCGATAACCAAACCCAAGGTAGTCTACGCAAAAATGCTGCGCGATAATGCGGCGTACGGGTTGGCAAACAAGCAAGAGTCGATCAACTTGATTACCCGCCCCATGCCGGATTCGGTGAATGCCGCCCAGCTTCAGTATTTCCCGGTGCTTACAGCAGATGAAATGCAGATTGTGTTTACACGCAGAAGATCGGCCGCCCCCGAGGCAGATGAAGATCTTGTTGTTTCTACCCAAACCGCAGACGGCCGTTGGACCACCCCGCGATCGATTTCCGAAAAGATTAATTCGGCCGAGAACGAGGGCACCTGCACGGTCTCGGCCGATGGGCGCACCTTGATCTTTACCTCCTGTGGCGGTCGCAGGGGTTTTGGCAATTGCGATTTGTTTCAATCGCAGAAAACCGGCAACGAATGGTCGGTGCCCGTAAATATGGGCGCTTCCATCAACTCTGCCGCTTGGGAGAGTCAGCCTTCGCTTTCCGCGGATGGGCGCGTATTGTATTTTGTATCCGATCGTAAAGGCGGGCTAGGGGGCCGCGATCTTTATGTCTCCTATCGGCTGGATGATGGGAAGTGGACGAAGGGGGAAAACCTCGGCAAAAGCATCAATACACAGTATGATGAAATCTCGCCCTTTATTCATGCCAGCGGCCAGGTGCTCTTTTTTTCATCCAATGGTCGCCCCGGCTTTGGCGGCTACGATGTATATCGCAGCGAAAAAACTGAGTTGGGTTGGGGTGAACCCGCAAATCTGGGTTATCCGATCAATAACCATCAAGATCAATTCTCGCTGTTTGTAACCCCGGACGGCGTGCGCGGCTACTACGCGCATGAAGAGGAAGGCAAGCGGAATACTTCTTTGTTGTACCAATTTGAAGTGCCTGAGGCGCTACGTATCAAGTTTCGGAGCAACGTAGTAAAAGGAGTGGTGCGCGATCGGCAAACGAAACAGCCCGTAAAGGCGCGGATCGAACTCTTCGATTTACGGAAAAATGCGCTGCAGTCGTGGGTACAGTCTGATTCGCTTACCGGTGAGTACCTCATCGTGCTCAACCAAGGTTCTGATTATGCCTTGTTTTCGTCCGCTCCGGAGTATTTGTTTGCCAGCGCCAACTTTAATTATGAGTCATCCTGGCAAACGGAACCTGTTGTGTTGGATGTTTTTCTTGATCGGGTAGCTAAGGGGAAATCCGTGGTGTTACAAAATATCTTTTTTGAATTTAACAGTTATGAATTGGGTGAAAAATCAAAAACCGAATTGGAGAAAGTGGTGAGTTTTTTGCGTGCGAACCCTACCGTTCAGATAGAAATAGGTGGGCACACCGACAATCTAGGCTCAGAATCATACAACCAAATACTCTCGAAGAACCGGGCATTAAGCGTTGCCGCTTTTTTAACGCAGGCGGGGATTGAAAGTGCCCGTGTGGTGCCCAAAGGCTACGGCTCTCAAAAACCGCGGCAACCAAACGACACGGAGGAAAACCGCCAACAAAACCGTAGAATCGAGTTCCAGATCATTCGCCAGTAGCCTTACTTGGGTTAGGAAAATTTGGCTGAGTGGGTTTATTTATAAATAAAAGGTGATTAAATTTTACCAACGGATGATCATTTGGGGAATTTTAGTCTATGTTTGGATGTTTTTTTCTCAATAAAGTTTCACCTAAACCTAAACTACATGAAGAGAATTCTACTTTTAGTAGTGTTTGCTTTCGGGTTCGCTGTGCTGTGGGCCCAGGAGCGTAACATCTCGGGAAAAGTAACTTCCGCAGATGACGGAAGTTCTATCCCTGGGGTTAACGTGCTCGTAAAGGGCACAAGTAACGGAACCGTCACCGATGCCGAAGGCACTTATCGCCTTTCTATTCCTTCCTCTGGAACGCTTGTATTTTCCTTCGTGGGGTTCCAAACTTTAGAAGTACCCATCGGAAATCAGTCGATTATTGACGCTCAACTTCAAACAGACGTCACCCAACTTTCAGAGGTTGTAATTACAGGTTATGGCGCGCAAGAGAAGCGTCAGATCACTGGCTCAATTTCACAAGTGAAAGGGTCGGTAATTGAAAACCTGCCCCTCCAGAGCTTTGACCGCGCTTTACAAGGTCGTGCTTCGGGCGTATTGGTACAATCAAATAACGGTATCCCGGGCGGTGGCGTGAACGTTCGGATTCGTGGCGTTGGATCAATTTCTGCAGGTAACAACCCACTTTACATTGTGGATGGTGTGCAGATCAATAACCGGAACGATGCGAATTTTACCCAGGCCAATCCGTTGGCATTTCTTAACCCGAATGATATTGCTTCCATGGAGGTTTTGAAGGATGCTGCGTCTGCTTCAATCTATGGTGCGCAGGCGGCTAACGGCGTTGTTATCATTACCACCAAGAAAGGAAAAGCCGGAAAACCTCAGCTTGATTTAAATTATTATGAAGGTGTAAGTGAGCCGCTAAAATATTTGGATGTTCTGAATGCACAGGAATGGTTTTCGCTCCGCAGAGAGGCGAGAATTAACTCCGGGAACACGGCACTGGCCGCTACGCAAAACACATTGAATGAAATGGGCCGCCTCCCAGCTAATTTTGCTACGCTAACCGAAGGTCAGTTACTGGATGTAGCAAATGCACTTCCTACTTTTGACTGGCAACGCGAAGCGTTTCAAACCGGAAGGGTTCGTAATGCGGAACTTTCATTCTCCGGCGGAGATGACAAGAATAAATATTACATCTCTGGTTCCTTCAATGAGCAGCAGGCAATTATTACGCCGGTTGACTTTGTACGCGGTACGCTGAAATTGGATTTGACAAATACAATCTCATCGAAGCTGAAGGTAGTGACCTCAATTAACCTTTCTAGCTTTACACAAAACCTGCCGTTTGGAGTCTCGGGTGCTTTTTTGGGCTCCCCTGCATTCTCCAGTTCAGCGGTGTTACCTCACAACCCTGTTTTTAATGAAGATGGAACATTCAATACCAGCATTGCTGGCGTGCTCAACCAGAACGTGGTAGCTGTATCGGCTCAGAATTCTGGGCGTCAAGTAACTAATCAAGCGGTGGGTAACATGACTTTCAACTATCAAATCATAAAGGATTTGTCCTTTAAATCTTTGTTCGGTTTGGATTATCGCCTCGTGCAGGGAGAGCAATATCGCGATCCACGTACCCCAGATGGTCAAGGCGTACAAGGTCGCAACAGCCAACAGTCAATTTGGAATTCAAATTTCATCACCACCCAAACGTTGAACTACAACAAGTCATTCAATAAAACCCATTCGATTAATGCATTAGCGGGTATTGAGTATCGTAGCGAAACAGTGCAGAGTATTGATGCGGCATCAACAGGATTCCCGTCCTTCCTTTTCCGCGATATCGGTTCGGGAGCGGTAGATGAAAATGTTACCGGATTTTGGAGCGGGTTCAAGCGCTTTTCAGTTTTCGGCCAAGTGAACTATGATTTTAAAAAGAAGTATCTGGCAACGGTAACACTTCGTCAGGATGCATCGTCCCGTTTCGGGTCAAACAATCGCAGTGCCTTATTTAAGTCGTTGTCGGTAGGTTGGGCATTGAAGGAAGAAAACTTCCTGAAAGACGTTGAATTTGTTTCCGATTTGAAAATTCGGGCTTCAATCGGGCAGACCGGGAATGATGATATTGGTGATTTCGGCTGGCGTGCGCTCACTACAGCGGGGGCTGGTTCGAGTTACAATGGAGCCTCAGGCTTACGCCTTTCGTCATTGGCCAACCCCAATTTAACATGGGAGACAAACGAAACGGTCAATTTTGGTATTGATTACGGCTTTTTTAACAACCGTGTTTCTGGTAGCATTGAAGCCTTCCGAAGAACGACTAAAGGCTTACTACTTTTCCAACCTACTCCTTGGTTAAGTGGCTTTGATGGTTATTTCGCGAATGTGGGCGAACTTCAAAACCAAGGCATCGAGTTTGAAATCAATACGGTCAATTTCGACCGCGATGGATTTACCTGGAAGACCAACTTTAACTTCACTTACGTAACCAATGAAGTTACTCAGTTATACGGTGGACTCAGGGAACTACCCGGCAACCCTTCGGTGCGTGTTGGACATTCGCTCGGAACTCATTTCGTTCAACAGTTCGCGGGCGTGAACCCGGCCTCCGGCCGGCCGATGTGGTATGATCAAGCAGGGAATGTTGTCTATAGCCCGATTGCAGCAGATCGCACGCCTCTCGGTAACACGCTGCCAGAGTTCTTTGGTGGATTCACCAATACGTTTCAGTACAAAGGCTTCGGGCTCGATTTATTCTTTAATTACGAGTATGGCCGGGTTGTACCCGATGGCCAAGTTGGTTTCCTTCGGGAAAACGGAACACGTCTGACGTTGAATGCTTTACAGGCAACCCATGATGCGCGCTGGACTACGCCAGGTCAGGTGACTTGGATACCGCGCCCAGTAGTAGGTGGTGCAGAAGTTCGAGGAGTAGGTGTTAACACAGGAAATGTAAACCTCTGGAAAGCAGATTACATTCGCCTGAAGCAGATTACATTATCATACACTTTCCCGCGCGAATTAATTCAGCGTTTCCGTTTGACACGTGCGCGAGTTTATGCACAAGGCATAAATCTTTGGACGTACGATGACTATCTCGGCTACGATCCTGAGTTCGTGGATGGTGCCAACAATGGTGCCGGTATATTGCCACAAGCGAAGAATTATACAATTGGACTTCAGTTAGGGTTTTAATGAATGAATACTATGATTAAGATCAATAAGATAACAAAAGTTGCGTTTGTCTTACCGCTATTGTTCTTGGCATTTGCATGCGACAATATGTTGGATGTACAGCCGAGAACTCAAGTTAGCTCGGACAACGTCTTGCAAACGCCGGATGATATTTCATCTGCAATTATTTCAGTTTATGCACGATTGCGGGCGGAATCTAACTATGGCCGAAATTTGATGGCTGTTAGTGATGCACTGGCAGACATCGGTTTTGCTACTAACAACTCCGGACGTTTAATCAATGAAAACCGAAATATTCCGCTGAATCACTTTACCCATTGGCAGAATAGTTATTTCGCGATTAACGAAATCAATGTGGCATTAAAGTCCATTGAGCAGTTAACGTTTACTCCGGCACCTACTCAGCAGACGATCGACCGTTGGATCGGACAGTTGAAGTTTTTACGCGCGCTTTATTACCATGATCTGGTAAAAGCATACGCGTACGACCCCGGAACTGCGGCTGCCGTAGGTTCCCAAGATAGAGGTGGTATTCCGTTGGTATTGAATGGCGTGAAGACTCTGGCAGCAGATGCAACGGCCGCTGCCTTTCCTCGCGCAACTGTTGCCGAAGTGTATACACAGTTGTATGCTGATTTAAATGATGCGATTGCTCGCTTCAATACGTCTGGATCGCCAAGTGGTGCGCCGTTCATAGCAGGTGGACCAGCGGCTCAGGCGTTGCTTTCGCGTGTTGCTTTATTTAATCGCGACTATGCAACGGTGGTTACAGCCTCCACTGCGGCAATTACCACGTCAACGGTTGGTAATCTTCAATCCGGAAATGCCTACGTGGCAGCATGGAGAGCGGCCCAGCACCCAGAGTCGATATTTGAAGTGAAGTTTCAAGCTGCGATTGAGTCTCTGGGCGTAAATGTTTCTATGCAGAGCTCCTTTACCAGCGGTTTGAGTTTGGCCGCGTTAACGTCGCAAGGTGGTTGGGGAGATTTCGCTCCGCTGCCGTCTTTAATCGCTGCTTACGGAATAACACCCGCGCCCGCGATTGGCACGGCATTAACTATCCCTGCCGGCACAATTGCAACAGCAACCGACGTGCGGGCTCAGTTATTTGCCGCCGGACCTGGCCGAGGTAGCGGTAGAAAGTGGGAGTGTATCAAATTTATTGCAAAGAACGGAGTTCCATATTTGGATAACATCCCTGTGTTCAGAGAAGCTGAGATGTTCCTGAATCGCGCGGAGGCGTATGCCACGCCCGGTTCACCCGTGTTTAACGAGACACTGGCCTTGGCCGACCTCAACACAATTCGTACTGCGCGTGGTCTTGCCACAGTCACGCTTACCGGAACTGCACTTTATAATGAGATTTTGAATCAGCGCAGGCTCGAGTTCGCTTTCGAAGGTCACCGTTGGTTTGATCTGAAGCGTCTTGGTCTTGATGTAATCAAAGCGGGTCAATTCACCGGTGCGGTAAATGTTCCGTTTACTGATTTCAGAAGACTCGCAAACATCCCTCAACGCGAAGTAGACGGGAATCCGAACTTGCAACAGAACTTTGGCTACTAAAAATTGATAATTATGAGAAAATATTTTTTTGTTGTCATAGCGGCGATGTTGGCTGTTGGTTGTATTGAAAACGAGCCAATATTGTTCAAGGACGCGATTGCCGAATTTGACGCAACGGTTTGGAACGCGCCTGCGGTTGGTGTAAATTATCCTATCATTACGAGGGTAGTTGGTTTCGGCAGAGCTGCCACAACTGCAGACCCGTTAATTGCGCGTAATACAGGAACCATGAATGTGCGCATAAACCTTGTGAGTGCCCAGTTTGCTACCGACCAAGTCTTGAATATCTCGGTGGTGAACGGTGCAACCACGGCGGTTGCAGGTACACACTACAATATTCCCGCTACGGTTACCGTTCCAGCTAATTCAAGCTTTGCATTGCTGCCGGTTACAATAGTAAATCCGGTTACCGGTACAGGTACTGTTGATTTGGTCGTCCAGATCGATGGGAACGAGACGGTGAAGCCAAGTGAGAACTTTAAGCGGCTAGGTATTCGGATTCCGTTAAACTGATTTATTGCTTTGTAAGCAAGGGCTGCTACAGAAATGTGGCGGCCTTTGTTTTTTTTAATATATTTCCACTATGCGATTTTTCCTTACAATTCTCATTTTCGTCCTGGCTGGTGCTCTTGATATCTTGGCTCAGGGAAATTTCCTTCAGGATTATCGGCAAGCGGGTAAGCCAATTGAAGCTAAACAGGATTTCGAAATCGAGGGGTCTCCGTATCTGCTGGCAAATCCGGTATTGATTTTTGTTCAAGTTCGAAACACGACAAACTACTTGAAGATTGATCGGGGATTGTACAATGTCCTTGAGGAACGCATAGAGTATAATGTGGACGGAAAGCAACTATTCATGGATCCGCTTTTATTCGAGCAATTTTTGCTTGTGGTCGGGGGCGATACGCTTACGTTTAAAAATGGACTCACGACTCAGTCGCCATTTTCAAAAAAGTCATATTTCGAAATTTTGATACGTGCAAGTGACGCATCAGTTTGGGTTAAAAAAAATGTGAAGAACTTAGTAAACAGTCCAAATGCTACATATGGCTCGACCAAACAAAAGGCCATTCAGGATGATGTCTTCTACTATATCATTTCTGCCAACGGTGAACTAGAAAAATTTAAACCTTCAAAAAAATTTTTCATGAAGCGCTATCCGCAATGGGAGATAGATATCAATGCCTTTATCAAAGAAAAAGGGATTAACTTTGACGTAGATGCAGATCTGCGGAAAATCATTAGTTGGCTTGAGTCGAAGAAGTAGCTGGCGCTTTGGTTTTTTTGTTCTCTTTTTTATTGGGTTTTTATCCGCGTATCCACAAGCCCCGCTACACCAACTAGCTGTTCGCCAGCAGCAAAAGTTTGCAAAGGATAAAGAGCAGTTTATCCAGGCGAAATCCACGTGGGATGGCGGCTTTGAATTTTCGCGGTATTCCCCGCTGGGAGTGCCATTGTTCTTGGCAACTTTAAACTTTAATTCTGCCCGCGCCACAGGCACCACTACACTTACTGACGCTGCCTCAGGCATTCGGCTGCAAGGTGACGGTATGCAGATGGCCGCGTGGGACGATGGCCTGGTTGCATCACACATCGAGTTGGGTGCCCGCGTGGTGGCTACCGAAGGCACACAACTTAAAACACATGCAACGCATGTTGCAGGTACACTTATCGCTTCCGGCATCAACCCTGCTGCTCGCGGTATGGCGCCACACGCACAGCTGCTGGCCTTTCGGTTCGATAACGATGAGGCCGAGATGGCGGTACTGGCCGCATCAACCGAAACGCCCTTGTTACTTTCTAATCACTCGTATGGTACTGTCACTGGCTGGACGAACGCGGGTGGCGCGTGGCGCTGGGTGGGAAACGCTTCCGTAAGCGAAGTGGAGGATTACAACTTTGGACTATACACTGCGAAGGCCGAATTGGTGGATGAGATTGCAAGCCTTGCGCCCTATTATACGATTTGTTGGGCTGCGGGCAACGACCGTGGCGAGCCCGGCGATGGTAGCCGACCGCCCGATTGCAATGGCGGCACTGGCTTCGACTGCATTATTCCGGATGCCGTGGCAAAAAATATCATTACGGTTGGAGCGATTGAGCCGTTGGTGGCTTACACTTCGCCCGCTAGTGTTGTGATGAGCAGCTATAGTAGTTGGGGCCCGACAGACGATGGGAGAATTAAACCTGACCTGGTGGGCATAGGGTCGAATGTTTTTTCGCTTAGTGCCGCACCGGCAAACAGCTATACCGTACTGTCTGGTACATCAATGGCAACGCCTAACGTATCGGGTTCGTTGCTGCTGTTGCAAGAACTTCATAAGAAACTTGGTGGCGGTAAACCAATGCGTGCGGCCACCTTAAAAGCGCTGGCGATACACACCGCAAAGGAAGCCGGTGATTTTGCCGGACCCGACTACCGGTTTGGTTGGGGTTTGTTAGACACCCAAGCGGCCGCCCAGGTTTTATTACAACGCGATGGAGTTCAAACCATCGTTCAGGAAAGTACCTTGAAAACCGGCGAGACGTGGACGCTGAACATCAACCCTCAATCGGGTAGAAAAATTACCATTACCTTGGCATGGACGGACGTACCGGCAACGCCAGCGCCAGATCAACTCGACCCACCTAATCTGGCGTTGGTAAATGATCTCGACATCCGATTGGTGGATGATCAGGGAACGACCCATTTTCCGTGGATACTGAATCCTGCAAGTCCGGCTGATCGCGCAACACGGGGCGATAACTTTCGCGACAATATTGAGAAAATAGAGCTTGATGCGCCTGCTGCTCGCCCGTACCAGATTCGATTGTCTCACAAAGGAGTACTTAGGCAAGGCAAGCAAGACTATTCCATTGTGGTAACGTATTCGGCAAACGCTCAATCGCGCACGTTGTATTGGATAGGTGATGAAGGTAATTGGAACGATGCCACCAAGTGGTCGTTGGCATCTGGAGGGCCCGCTGCGTTTACTGTGCCAACGTCAAATGACCGAGTGATCATAGACGAAAATTCATTTCAAAATGAAGATGTAAATGCAATTCAACTGAATGCACCTGTAACTATTCGTAGTCTGATTTGGCTCGCGAGTAAACCTGCCGGTATTGAGTTTAATGGCTCCGTCCTTACGGTGACTTCCGAGGTCAAAATCGCTTCGTCTGCATTTCGATCTTCAAGCGGCTTGATTCAATTGAGTAATTCCACTGCCGCAAGGTGTAGTTTTGATGTTTTTAATGTGAATGCCCCGCAACTGCAACTTCGGTTCGTCAACGGGTACTGGCGGATACGCGGATCTGCACGGGTAAGATCCATTGAGACGAACATATCGCAACTGGAGATGGACGAAGTTCGTTTTCAGTTGGAATCTTGGCGCGCCAATGTGGCCCAGGCTGCTCAATGGAGTTTCATGGACTCGGAGCTGTTGCTCACAAAAGAGTTTGATTTTTTGAACGCAGGTAGGATCGCTGCAACGGCTACTAAAGCAACGGTGAAGTTTAGGGGTGATGTGCGCATGCGGGTATCTGATTTGGCTTGGCCGCTCACCACCGTGCTTGATTCTGGTGCATTAACCTGGGAAGGCACGGGAAACTTTTTTCGCTCGTTCGAAACCTCAGGTGTTGCGGTCATCACGGGGTCAAATCGATTCGATCGAATCGAGGTGAATTCAGGTTCGGTTACTTTCGCTGCTGCTACCCGGCAGCTGGTTGCATCCTTACGAATAAATAGCGGTGTAAGTATAGAGGGTGGTAGCAGCACGGTGATGGAGTTAGTGAAGCCGGAAAAGTTTTGTTTCGATCAACTGCGGATTTCTGATGTTGCTTTAACCGGAATAGGCGCTGTTTCCGTGGGTACAAACAGTGTTCTGCTTCGTGCGTCTGGCTGGCAATCAGTCGCATGCGCGAACACACTTTTTGCGCACTTTACAATGAAGTATCCTTGTCAAGGTGGGCAAACCGTGTTTCTGTCGAGTTCGTCCGGAATGCCGGATCGCACAGTTTGGGTATTTGCACAAGGCGATCGATCGGGCAACGCAGATGGAATTCAATCCCACTTTCAATTCTCAAACACTGGCAGTGCACGTGTCATGCTTACCGTTAGCCGAGGTACAGACTCGCACATCCGCGATTCTGTTATTCACATACGGGCGAATACAATTTCGGAAAATGAAATCCTGGCCACGAGCGATCGCCTTACCAGTTTTCTTGCGGCAGAGCGATTTGAGTGGTACCGAAATCAACAAAAGTTGGAAGGCCAAAACGAGCGATTCATCATTCACAACGGTGAGCCGGGGGCTTACCATGTGTTGGTATTCCAGGGCGATTGTAATCGCTGGTCTCCAGTATATACAGTTACCAGTCTCCGGGAGTCGGGCCGCCAAGTGGCCGTGTACCCGAACCCGGTTACGGAAAGGATTTTCGTAGAAAGTTCGGAGGAAGTAAAAGAACTTGTTATTTACGATCTCACCGGAAAGCACCTGAAGGCAAGCAGCGGAAATTTTGCGGAGATATCTGATTTATCCGGAGGCGTTTACGTGTGCGAGGTGCGAACCGATACGGGCGTGGTGCGAATTAAATTTCTCGTGCAGCGGTAGGTTACAAGTGCCTTAACCCGTTGTTCAGGTAATTTGTCACGTAGTCGGTCACACCTTGTTCCAGTGTGTGAAATGCCTTTGTGAAGCCGATACCTTGTAGTTTACGCATGTTCGCCTCGGTAAAGTATTGATAGGTACTTCGGATATCAGCGGGCGTATCAACAAATGAAATTTTTTCTGGTTGATTCATTGCATGAAACACGTTTCGGGCCAAATCCAGGAAGGTGCGGGCCCTGCCTGAGCCGAGATTATAGATCCCGGAGTTTTTTCGGGTGTGCATCAGAAACGCGCAAACATCTATTACGTCCTTTACGTACACAAAATCCCGCATCTGTTCGCCATCGCGGTAATTGGGGTGGTGGCTTCTAAAGAGTTTCATGGCGCCCGTTTCTTGAATCTGCCGGAAGGTGTGCCAAATTACCGACGCCATACGGCCTTTGTGATACTCGTTGGGGCCGTAGACATTAAAAAATTTAAGGCCTGCCCAAAAAAACGGTTTTTCCATTTGTGTAAGGGCCCACACATCGAAGTCTTGTTTCGATTGACCGTACGGATTCAGCGGTTTAAGGGCCGGAATTCGTTTCTCGTCATCGTCATACCCCAGTTCTCCTAAACCGTACGTTGCCGCAGACGAGGCGTAAACCAAAGGAATTTGGTACCGTACACATCGCTGCCAAACCGCTTTGCTGTAGTTCAGATTCAGTTGGTCAAACACGGCAACTGAGAATTCGGTTGTGTCTGTGCGTGCCCCGATGTGGAAGATAAATTCTACGGTTTCGTGGTGCTCATCCAGCCATGCAAAAAAATGGTCGCGATCTACTTGCTGCATCACCCGGGCGTTCGCAAGGTTTTTCTTTTTCGCAGGCTGATCGAAATGGTCAACTGCAATAATGGCGTTGAAATTTTCCTCATTCAACTTGCGGATCAGGCAACTGCCGATAAAACCAGCTGCCCCGGTAACAACAATCATAGATCTAACTATTTCACGCAATTTACGCTAAGAAACTATCTTTGCGTCATGGTTTACGTTAGCCGCAAAGAGCATTTCAACGCTGCCCATAAATTGTATAACCCGGCCTGGAGCCAGGCGAAAAATGAGGAGGTGTTTGGTCCGTGCGCCAATGCCAATTGGCACGGCCATAATTTTGATTTGATCATCACGGTAAAAGGCAAGGCTGACCCGGACACGGGGTTTGTGGTGGACCTAAAAAAACTTAGCACCTTGATTCGTACGGAGGTAACCGAGAAACTGGACCACAAAAATCTGAATCTGGATGTGGATTTTATGCGCGATAAATTAGCGAGTTGCGAGAACCTGGTGATTGAAATTTGGAAAATCCTGGCTCCGCGCATTAAAACCATCAGCAAGTATGGTTCGCTGCACTCGGTGAAGTTGTATGAAACGCCGCGAAACTTTGTGGAGTATTTTGGTGAAGAAATCGCCTAATCACCAGTCATGAAGTTTTACCTGGTGGCAGGAGAGCGCTCGGGCGATTTACATGGCGGAAATCTGTTACGTCAGCTCAAAAACGTTGATCCGCAAGTGGTAAGCCGTGGTTTTGGAGGCGATGAGATGCAAGCAGCCGGCATGGTGCTGGCCATGCATTACCGCGAAATGGAAATGATGGGGTTTCTGTCCATCACACTTCATTTACCCCGAATTTTTCGATACATCGATCAATGCCAACGCGATATACTGGCGTTTCAGCCAGATGTGGTGGTACTCATCGATTACGGTGGGTTTAACATGCGCATCGCCAAGTTTGCGCATGCAAAAGGGCTTCGTGTGTTTTATTACATCCCACCAAAAATCTGGGCCTGGTACCAAAGCCGTGCGCGTAAATTGAAAACGTGGGTAGAACGGTTGTTTCTCATCCTCCCGTTTGAGAAGGAATTTTACGCTCGTTATGGTTTGCAAGCAGATTATGTGGGCAATCCCGTGCTGGATGCAATAAAGGCACACCAGCAGGATGCAAGTTTTAGTGCACGACTCCCCCTGCCGCCCGATCGGCCCCTGGTGGCGTTGCTTCCGGGCTCAAGACGCGGCGAGTTGAAGCGAATTGTACCGATTATGGCGGAGGTGGCAAAGCAGAAGCCACAGTGGCATTTTGTGGTGGCCGCAGTAAAAAACCTGCCCGCGTCTTGTTACCAGGCGTTAGAGGGGATGTTAAACGTTTCGTTTGTGTGGGAGAGTACTTACGACTTACTGGGTTGCGCACAAGCAGCGGTGGTTACCTCCGGCACGGCTACCCTGGAAACGGCCCTTCTGAAGGTACCTCAGGTAGTGGTGTACCGAACGGGTGCCCTTGAATTCCGGATTGCCCGCGCCTTGGTGCAGGTGCCGTTTATTTCGTTGGTGAATTTAATTGGGAACAACCTGGTGGTGCAGGAACTCATTCAAGACCGATGCACACCAGAGCAGATTAGCAGCGAACTTGACCGTTTGCTTCACGATAAAATCTATCGGGAAGAAGTGCTGAATTCCTATCAACGGATTTTTAATCTCCTGGATGTGGGCTCGGCCTCCGAAAATACTGCACGCTTAATGGTGAAGTACCTCACCGAGAAGGCTTAGGCCACCTTCAGTTTGCTGTAATGTGATTTGCTGAATTTTTCCTCTGCATAGGCGCGGTTAATCACCAGCCGCTCGGTTGATTTTTCGCTCGGCAGTTCGAACATCGCATCATTAATAATTGCTTCCATAATCGAGCGCAGGCCGCGCGCCCCCAGCTTGTATTCCATAGCTTTATCTACGATGAAGTCCAGTGCACCATCTTTAAACTCCAGCTCAATGTTCTCCATCTCAAACAATTTTTTGTATTGTTTGATCAATGCGTTTTTCGGTTCGGTAAGAATTTTCCGTAACGCACCATGATCCAGTGGGTTGAGGAAAGAGAGTACCGGCAACCGGCCAATCAATTCGGGAATCAATCCGAAGCTTTTCAAATCCTGGGCGGAGATAAACTGCAGCAGATTATCTTTCTCTACGTCCAGCGGGCTAAGGCTGTCGGCTGTCGCTGCAAAGCCAAGCGGGCGCGTGTTTAGCCTGCGGGAGATGAAACGTTGCATTCCTTCAAACGCACCGCCGCACACAAATAAAATGTTTTCCGTGTTTACGGTAATCATCTTCTGGTCGGGGTGTTTACGGCCACCCTGCGGGGGCACGTTTACCTGCGTACCCTCTAGTAACTTGAGTAGCGCTTGTTGCACGCCCTCGCCGCTTACATCCCGGGTAATGGAGGGATTGTCGGATTTACGTGCAATTTTATCGATCTCATCAATGTACACAATCCCGCGCTCAGCGGCCTCTACGTTATAGTCGGCCGCTTGCAACAAGCGGGTGAGAATACTTTCTACGTCTTCGCCCACGTAACCGGCCTCCGTTAGTACCGTGGCATCGGCAATACAGAAGGGCACTTGTAAAATGCGGGCCAAGGTGCGGGCCAGGTAGGTTTTTCCGGTGCCGGTTTCACCTACCATAATAATGTTCGATTTTTCAATCGTTACATCAGATTCAGCCTTTTTCTGCATCAGCCGCTTGTAGTGGTTGTACACCGCTACCGAAATTACTTTTTTGGCTTCGTCCTGCCCGATTACGTACTCATCCAGAAACTTCTTGATTTCGCGTGGTTTGATGAGTTTAAAATTGGGTAGGTTGCCGGGCTCTGTTTTGTTTTTCTTTTCCTCCTGCAAAATCTGGCTGGCTTGGGTAACGCACTTGTCGCAAATGTGTGCGTGGATACCCGAAATCATGAGGTCTACATCCTTCTTATTGCGCCCGCAAAACGAACAAGTTACTTCAGCCATGGCCGTTGGTGGTTAGTAAAACAAACACGGGGTTTGAACGAACATCAAAAACCAAAGGTAGAGTTTTTCTTTGGTATTGACGTAACGATTCAAACCCCGCTCGGGTTTGGCCGAAAAAGCAAAAGCTACTTCTTTCTGCGTTCCAGCACTTCGTCAATCATGCCGTACTCCTTGGCTTCCGTGGCTTTCATCCAGTAGTCGCGGTCGGAGTCTTTTTCGATTGTTTCAAATGTTTTTCCGGTATGCAGGGCAAGGATTTTATACAAATCTGCACGTACCTCGATGGTCTGTTTTAGCGAGATTTCCATGTCTTTGCTGGTTCCTTGCATGCCGGAAGAGGGCTGGTGAATCATAATTCGGCTGTGGGGTAGCCCGGAACGCTTTTTGGCCGTACCCGCCGCAAGTAGTACCGCACCCATAGACGCCGCTAAACCGGTGCAAATGGTGGCTACATCCGGATTGATGTATTGCATCGTATCATAAATGCCTAACCCTGCGTACACGCTGCCGCCCGGGCTGTTGATATACATGATGATGTCTTTTTTGGGATCAGCCGACTCCAGAAACAACAGTTGGGCGGTGATCAGGTTGGCGATTTGGTCGTCAATGCCCATGCCGAGGAAAATAATCCGGTCGGAGATGAGGCGCGTAAATACATCAATGGCACGGAAGTTACCCGGCCGCTCTTCAATGACGTACTGCGTCATGTTCTCGATCTTCTGGGCATAGCCATCAATGGTGTTGCCGCTCATGCCAAGATGGTGCACGGCATATTTTCGGAATTCGTTCGATTGGTTCATGTGATTTTATTTTGCTAATAGACGACTTATACGCGTAGTTATTCTACTCCCGCCAAGGTAAACAAGAATTCAGCAATTCAGGTTGCAAGTTGTACACAAAAAAAAGGCCGCCTGGGTGGGCAGCCTTTGCACAAGCGGTTTCGCGGATGTTAGTGTTTGTGTTCGGCAGCAATTTTCTTGAACTGCTCTACGTTTACCTTTTTCTCCTGAACGGTGATCTTTTCTTTGATCAACGTCATTAGTTTTTCGTTCCGTAATTGGTTGTAGATGCGCATAAACTGCTGGCCTTTGCCATCCTGGCCAGCCAGGTAGTTATTCACGAGCGCATCGAACCGGTCGCCCAGTTGGTCGGCAAACGCAACGCCACCAAATTGCTCGGCAATCATTTCTTTCGCTTTCTGGCGTACTTCATCGCCCTCCACTTTAATGCCGTTGTCGTCTGCAATTTTGTTTTTGATCAGATCCCATTTCAGCGACTCGCGATAGGCTTTGAATTCTTTTTCCAATACCTCATCGGTGATCTGTTGGTTGCCGCTGGCTTTTAACCACGACTTCAGGAATTCGTCAGGCAAGTTAATCTTCGTGTTCTCCACATAGTAATGTTGAATCTCGTGCTCCAACAAGTGGTTCGTTTCACGCTCATAATTGCGCGAAATGGTATCTTTTACTTTTGCGATAAATGCCTCGTTCGAATCCACAACGCCGGGGCCGAACACCTTGTCGAACAGCTCCTGATTCAGTTCAGCGGGTTCAGTACGGCTGATCGAGGATACGTGGAAGGAATAACTGCCGCGCACATTTTTCGCATCTTCTTCGCTGATGTTGAGGATTTGCGCGATTACGAGCGTGTCGTCCGCCAAATCTTCGATCGCAAAGGTGATGACATCTTCTTTTTTTACACCAATAAATTTCTTCTGCTCCTTCTTCTTGAGTTTTTCAATCACTACAAAAGAACCTTTTTTCTCCTCGGTACCTGCGGCCGCAATTTCGCCATACACACGGTCGCCCAATTCGCTTGTTTCCGGGTACGTTACCTTGCCAAACCGCTGCTTCAGGTCGGTAAGGGTTTCGTCCATTGCTTTTTCGTCTACCTCAATGGGGTGACTCGTTACTTTTACTTTGCTGGAAAGCTCGTAGGCGAACTCTTCCACCATGCCAATTTGAAATTCGAACTCAAAATCGCGCTGGGTGTCCCAATCGATGCTTCGGGTCTTCTCTTCATTGGGCAGCGGGTCGCCTAAAACCGTTAGTTTTTGGTCGCGGATGTAGTCGGAGATGGAAGTTGAAACCATTTGGTTGATTTCTTCTACCATGATCGATTTACCATACATACGCTGAATCATGCCCGCGGGCACTTTGCCTTGACGGAAACCCTTGATTTGCGCCTTACGGGCGAAGTCTTTGATTTTTTCCGCCACTTTCGGTTGATAGTCGGTTTCGGCCAAACTAATTTTCAGCAAGGCGTCGGTAGCGCTTTTTTTGTCGAGTGTAATGTTCAAGGTAATCGGATTTTAAAATACGGGTTCAGCACGGTCCGGAGGCTCGCCCGTTCGAAACTCCGGTTTAGCAGTAAGTGCGGATGGAGGGACTCGAACCCCCACGCCTTTCGGCACCAGATCCTAAGTCTGGCACGGCTACCAATTACGCCACATCCGCAAGGATTTTTGCTTTTTTCGGGCGTTTCCCGGAAAAAGGAGTGCAAATTTAGAGATTATTCATTATGATTAAAGTCCGGATGAAAAAAGTGCACCTGTGGCGCTGGAAGCATCCTTGAAAGGCTTTACCGCTGTGCAGCAACCTACACTACAAATCGTTGACGAAAAGAAGGAAATCATCGCCCGTTACCGCAGGCTATTGCGTAAGGCGAAACCCATTTTAAAGGAAGGCGATGCCCGCCAGATAAAAAAAGCCTTCACGTTAGCCCTTGAAGCGCATAAAGACATGCGCCGGAAGTCGGGCGAGCCGTTTATTTTTCACCCGTTGGCGGTGGCCGAGATTTGTGTAGAGGAAATCGGGCTGGGCACCACGTCCATCATTTCGGCATTGATTCACGATGTAGTGGAGGATACCGATATCGAGCTTTCAGATATCGAACGGATGTTTGGCAAGAAGATCGCCAAAATTGTGGACGGCCTCACCAAAATCCGGGGCGTGTTTGAATATGGCACGTCTGCGCAGGCAGAGAATTTCCGCAAAATGCTCTTCACGCTCTCCGAAGACGTGCGCGTGATTTTGATCAAACTGGCCGACCGGCTCCATAACATGCGCACCCTCGATAGCATGCCGCGCAATAAGCAACTTAAGGTAGCCTCTGAAACGATTTTTTTGTATGCACCATTGGCGCATCGGCTCGGGTTGAATGCCATCAAAACAGAACTGGAAGATTTGTATTTGCGCTTTACGGATTTTGAAGCGTTTAATGAGATCCAGAATAAGATTGAAGAAACTAAAGTTTCGCGTAACAAATTCATTCGGCAGTTTATCCAGCCCATTAAAGATGAACTGGATCGCATGAAGATCGAATACGAAATCAAAGGCCGCCCCAAGTCGATTTACTCCATCTTCAATAAAATGCGCAAGCAGAACATCCCTTTTGAAGAGGTGTTCGATCTGTTCGCCATCCGTATCATTCTCGATACGCCGCTCGATCAGGAAAAATCGTACTGCTGGCAGGCCTATTCGATCGTAACAGATCATTACACCCCCAATCCCGACCGCCTGCGCGATTGGATAAGCACCCCACGCAGCAATGGCTATGAGTCGTTGCACACCACCGTTATGGCTAAAAACGGGCAGTGGGTAGAAGTGCAGATTCGTACCAGCCGCATGGACGATATTGCCGAAAAAGGGTATGCCGCTCACTGGAAATACAAAGACAGTGCGGCCAACCACGAGTCGAACCTGGAAAAGTGGTTAGTGCGGGTGCGCGAGTTGCTGGAGCGCCAAGACCTCACGGCCCTGGAGTTTGTAGACGATTTCCGCGGCAATCTGTTTACGGAGGAAGTTTTTGTGTTTACGCCCAAAGGCGAACTGCGCACACTGCAAAATGGCGCAACCGCGCTTGATTTCGCTTTCGAAATCCACACCGATATTGGGGCAAAATGTATTGGCGCCAAAGTCAATCAAAAGCTGGTGCCGATTAACCAGGTATTAAAAAATGGCGATCAGATAGAAATCCTCACATCGTCTAAACAGAAGCCGGGCGATGATTGGTTACGTTTTGTAGTTACCACGAAAGCCAAATCCAAAATCAAGGATTTGCTGAAGGAAGACAAACGCCGGGTGGCGGAGGAAGGCAAAGAACTGCTTCAGCGCAAGCTCAAGCAACTGAAAGTGGATTTTACGCCCCAACTGTATGAGCACCTGCTGCCGTTCTTCAATGTAAGCTCTAAGCTCGACTTCAACTACCGGGTAGGCAAGGGCATCATTTCGGTAAATGATCTGAAACGTTTTAAAGAAAGCCGCGAAACCAAACCGGAGGTGCCGCGCCAAAAACCGGAGGGTACACCCGAAACGTCCATCACGGAAATTCCCAAACCAAAAAGCCGTTACGATGATATTTTGCTGATAGGCGAGGATATGGATGTGGTGGAATACAAATTGGCCAAATGCTGCACGCCCATTCCGGGCGATGAAGTTTTTGGGTTCATTACCGTAAACGAGGGCATCAAAATCCACCGCTCCAATTGCCCCAATGCGGCTGAGTTATTGGCCAAGCACAGCAACCGGGTAATCAAGGCCAAATGGACATCGCAGCACGAAGTGGCCTTTCTCACCGGCTTAAAAATTGTGGGTACCGATCGAGTTGGCCTGATCAACGATGTCTCGCGCATTATTTCCGAAGAATTGAAAGTGAATATGAGCTCAATTTCGTTTCACACCGATCATGGCATTTTCGAAGGCGAAATCATGCTCTATGTAAACGATACGCGCCACCTGGAGATGCTCATCAGCAAGTTGGAAACGGTGGAGGGCGTGGTAAAAGTAAATCGGTTTGAATCGAAGCCGCAGCATGCAGCATAGGCGGATTTTAGGCTGCGCCTGATTTGGGCAGTCCGGCTAAAAAGTACACTTTTGTAGGTCGATTTGCACGATGGCCTTTAATTCAACCGTTTTTGAGGAAGTTCGAAAAATTTTTTCCGCTTATCTGGAAAATAAGAATCTACGGAAGACGTCAGAACGGTACGCCATCCTGGAAGAAATCTACGCGCATAACGGCCACTTCGATGTGGAGTCGTTGTACTTGATGATGAAAAACAAGAACTATCGGGTAAGCCGTGCCACAGTCTACAATACGTTAGATTTGCTGGTGGAATGCGATTTGGTGAGTAAGCACCAGTTTGGGAAAAATCAGGCCCAGTTCGAAAAATCCTATGGCTACAAGCAGCACGATCACCTGATCTGCACCGACTGCAACAAAGTAGTAGAGTTTTGCGATCCGCGGGTGCAAAACATCCAAAACACCGTGGGCGAGCTGCTGCACTTTAACGTCATCCACCATTCACTTATCTTGTACGCGGCTTGCAAAAAGCAGAGTTGCGAGAATAAAAAAACAGGGACTACAAAAACCGAGAAATAACCCCGTGTGTACGGGCAAGACAAAATACTATGAAATTCAGTAAGGAAATACGCTCAGGAGTGCTGCTCCTCCATGTGGAGGGTGACTTGATTGGTGAGGACAACGGCACCGCATTAATTGAGGCCGCGGCGCAAGCCATCCAGGATCAGGTGCGGCATTGCATCATCGAAATCGGGCAACTACGTTACATCAACAGCAGCGGTATTGGTGTGTTGATTACCATTCTTACCAAATTTCGAAATAAGGGCGGTGAAGTATTCCTGATGAATCCATCCGAGAGCGTAAAAAAACTGCTGGTGATTACCAAGCTAAACGCCATCTTTCAAACTGTTCAATCCGAAGCAGACGTGCTTACCAAACTTACCAAATAGCCATGAAGGTAGACGTGTTATTGGGCTTGCAGTGGGGCGATGAAGGCAAAGGCAAGATTGTGGATGTGCTTGCCCCAAAATACGATGTGGTAGCCCGCTTTCAAGGCGGCCCAAATGCCGGGCACACCTTGGAGTTTGATGGTAAAAAAGTAGTGCTTCACCAGATTCCCTCTGGTATTTTCAGAAGCAATACGCGTAACGTAATCGGCAACGGGGTGGTATTAGATCCCATCGTGCTTCGGCAGGAAATCGAGAAGTTACAGGTGCATGGTATCAATGCCCCAAAAAACTTATTCATTTCCAAAAAGGCCACGATTATTTTGCCTACGCACCGGTTGTTAGATCAGGCCCAGGAAAAGGCAAAAGGGGACAATAAAATTGGCTCAACCTTAAAAGGCATTGGGCCGTCTTACCAAGATAAAATCGGTCGGCAAGGCTTGCGTGTGGGCGATGTGCTGTCACCACACTTTCAAGAGCGATTTAAAAAACTTACAGATATTCATTTCGATATCCTGAAATCGCACGACATCACGTTCAACTGGCAAGAGTTGGAAGCGCAATTTTTGGATGCGATTTCCTTCCTTAAAACACTGCACCTTATCGATAGCGAGTATTTCCTGAACAACGAACTCAAGAACGGTTCCAGCATTTTGGCGGAAGGTGCGCAAGGCTCGCTGCTAGACATTGATTTTGGCAGTTATCCTTTTGTTACCAGCTCCAACACCGTTACCGCAGGCGCGTGTACCGGTCTTGGCATTGCGCCACGGCAGGTGGGCGAGGTGTATGGAATTTTTAAGGCATATAGCACCCGCGTGGGCAGCGGCCCCTTTCCCACCGAACTTCTCAACGAAGAAGGCGACCGCATGCGCAAGGAGGGGAATGAATTTGGCTCCACTACGGGGCGCCCGCGCAGATGTGGCTGGATTGATCTGCCCGCACTGAAATATTCAATCATGATTAATGGCGTAACCCAGCTACTCATGATGAAAGCCGATGTGCTGAGTATTTTCCCTACGATTAAAATTTGTACCCATTACCAATTGAGCGATGGGCAAATTACGGAAGCGGTACCCTATGAATTTGTACATCAGCAGATCACGCCGGTGTATACCGAAATAAAAGGCTGGAATTCCGATATCAAACAGATCAAGGCACACGAGGTTCCTACGGAATTGAACGAGTATATCCTGTTTCTAGAGCGCGAACTACAGGTGCCCATTACCCTTATTTCTACCGGTCCCGACCGGGTGCAAACAATTTATAGAACCTAAGTCGCTGATTTTATTTCACTTACGTGGATTGAGGATCAGGTTGATAACTTTTTTTGTAGGTTTTTTTGCAAGACAGCAACTTAGCATTACCTTTGCACTCCCATTTAGGGAAGCCCTTGTTAGGAGGGTGTTTTAAGGAGTCTTAGTTGAGAACTGGAGACAGGGCTAAGACGACGGGTGATGAAGGGGATTATAGCTTGGCGAGAGCCGGGTTAGGATTACCGGAGTCATAACGTTCATTGAATAGATGGATTGATAGCGGACCCG
>ERZ1066133.14-NODE-14-length-129328-cov-12.699984_pt1 | contig 129328 bp, 148 predicted proteins | sample MGYA00382780_ERZ1066133 | MGnify/ENA primary metagenome ERZ1066133 (study PRJEB33369, sample SAMEA5778363) | biofilm metagenome | biome: Industrial cooling water; feature: Water cooling tower basin; material: Biofilm | place: United Arab Emirates | collected... | reverse complement strand
GCCATGGCGAGCCCACTGTCACGCTGCAGAACAGCTTGGTCTGCTTGGTCACGGCGATCTTCGTAGTCGAACTGCACGACTTTGAACTGAGCGAACGTGACGAGATCGCCCGGATCGGTCCCGGCCGCCATGCCCGAGATCTTGTTGCCGTCCAGGTCGAGCGGACCCTTCATGTGGGTCGTGGCAGAAGCCTCCGCACCCGTCCGAACGCCATCACGATCAAGGAACCGATCAGTCAACAAGTTCGCGAGCCGGACCAAGACGTTCACGTAGCCGCGCAGCGTGTTGGTTCGCTGCTCGCCCATGCGCGCGACGCGATTCTCTGGTCCACGGCCACCACCGGTCGCATCCGAGCTGACGATCTCCAGAACCGTCACGGGATCGAGAAGCGGATACGACGCGTTCTGGTCAGTCGTGCTCGCGCCCGTCAGGAACGGCAGGAAGACAGGCGGCCAGCCTGGGAACACATACTCGATTCGAGCCTGTGCCGTCTGCGCCTGGGCCGCGATGTTCGCCTGGATCAGAGCCATGGTCAGGTCTTTATCAAGAACAGCATCGCGATCGACGGCTGCATGTTGTTGTGCGCGTTGCCGGATCCCGCGTTGTCCGTCGTTCCGGCCGTCGTGGCGAACGTGTTCGCAGCAGTCGACGGGGACGTCACGCCCGTGAGTCCGCCACCCGAGCCGCTCGCGAAATACCGATCCGTGTAGCTGTGCGAGTGGCTTGGCAACTCGGCAGTCGACAGCGTGTGCGTCTCGGCTCCGAGCGAACCGCCGAGCACGTCAGCCTGGATGTTGGTCACACGGTTCGCAGCGCCGGCAGCGGACAGCGCACCACCGAAGTCATCCATGCCCATCGGCGTGCGACCGCGGAGATCCGGCACGTTGAACGTCGAACCAGACCCGCCGTGTGCGTAGCCGATCGCAGAGAAGAGCGCGGGGAACGTCACGGTGCTGAGCGCCCGGCCGTCGCAAATGACCCACCCGAGCGGAACCGTGCTGCCCGCATAGGCGGACATCGTTCCGGGCGGCACTGCCGCGATGGCTGCGAGCCCGGCGTCGACATACGCCTTCGGCACGACGTCTTGCGGGAGGTTCGGATAGCCGACAGTCGGAAGACCTGTGACGCGGTTTCCGCCCATCTGCAGGTTGCCGAGCATCGGCAACGAACCATCACGCGCGACGTAGTCCGTCGACAGCGTCCCGAGACGCGAGTCCAGATCTTGCTTGCGCACGCCGTCCGCGCCGTCGAGAGCAGTCGCCATGTTGATGACTTGGAACCCGCCCATGTTCAGGTTCGCGGTCATCGCGAGCGTTCCGTCACGCCTGACGAAGTCGCTTCCGAGGTCTACTTCGAGCGCGTTGACCAACGCGGCCAGGGCGTCGAGCTGCGACTTGGTCACGGCGTCCTGGTCTTGCGTCGCATCGGCCACGCCCTTGACCTGGAAGCTCGCCGGGACGGACGGGTCCGTCATGCTCAGCGGACCGCGCATGTAGCTCGGATCCGGAGCCGTTCCGTTCTGCTTGAGCGTTCCGTCGCGGTGCAGGAAGTTGAGGCTCAACGCGTTCATCACGTCGATGAGCTGGTTCACCACACCACGCAGAGTCTCGGTTCGCCGATCGACCGCCTTCGGCTGCCGGTTCGCTGCCTCGGGTCCAACCGAGTCGATGCGCAGAATCGCTTCGAGCGCCGGGAACAGATTGTTCGCGTCCGTCAGGTCCGTGCTGGACGGCGACGGGATCGCGGTCATCGGGACGTGCGGAAGTGATTCGGTCATGGGCTCAGCTCGCCGAGAGCGTGATCGTATAGGTCACGGTGTAGGCAGTGGACGGTGCGATCACGATCGGAGGAGCCGTGAGCGCGCGACCAATCAGGATGTCATTCGAGTTGATCGTGCAGAAGAGCCCGATCTCCGTGATGGTTTGACCGTTGATCGTGTTGGGCGAGACCGTAGCGGACCAGCGGACTTGGTTGCTCGCCGGGTAGCTGACGGTCAACGACGTGAGGGTGAGAAGCGGAGTCAGATCCGCGAGGGCTGTGTCGCTGGCATTCGGAGAAGCCGGCGCTGCAGCGTTGCCGAGCTTCACCTTCGACACGACCAGCTCGTCGATGTCCGACAAGGTTTCGCCGCCAACTTGGACAGGCGGAGTTCCCAGGATGTGACCGAGCTTGCGCGTGGCCCACTGCAGACCGCTCGTCACGATCAGGTTGTTCGTGTCGGCCACGAGTCGACCGTGACGAATCAGATCGCGATCGCTCGGCCTCGTGATGGTCGGCGGGAGTGCGTAGACACGCACACGTCCGGCTAGGCTGATGTTCATGAGATCGTGACCGTGTCGGAGAGGCCGAGTTGATCGGAGCCACCGGTGCGGTCCGAAGCGAACCACTGAATCCGGACATGCGCGGGCAGGACGTTCCGCTTGAGAAACCGGGCAACACGCTGTCTGGTCGCGTCGTCGATCGCGAGCAGCGGCTCTCCGTCACGCTCGGCCAAGTGAATGCTGACCTGCGACGTTGGGTAGTAGTCGGTTTCCGGATTCGTCGGAGAGACCTGATCGAAGCTGAACGGCTTCTCGATGACGTCGAGTTGGTCTCCGGTCGGTTTGGCCCAGATGTGCGCGCCATAGCCAGAGAACCCAAGCGCCTTCAACCCGTTCACGATCGCAGCAGGCGTGCCCTTCTGCTGCATGATCCCGATGAACGTCCGGAGCAACTCACGCTTCGACTCGGGCGTCTCTTCGAACTCGAAGTCATCCGCTCCGAACGTGTAGAGCAGAAGAGACAGCATGTGATCCGGGCAAGTCACCGGATCGACCAAATCCTGCACGCGTCGCGTGTCGTATTGAAGCTGCGCGAGCATCAGACCGAGGATCTCAGCATAGAAGTCGTAGATGCGCTCGGAGTCGAGAGCCTCGAACAGCTCCATGCCGTTCAGAGCCCGCTGCGGCAAGGTGGTGTGCGCATCCCACCGCTGCTCCTCGACGTTCCAGCGCCAGACCGTCAGGTCCGACAGCAACACGACAGTTTCGCCTGAATACGCCGGTCGAAAGCGCAGAGCCTTGCCATTCGGCGTGTCGATCACGATCCCGACATAGCCAGCCAATCCGCCAGCTCGCGTGAGCAAGTCATCCGGGTCGTTCGAGAACGAGTCCGACACGAGGAACGGTTCGAGATCCCCGACCTTGTAGGTCGATCCGCCATCTTCGGTCAGGTCGAAGATGTGCTGCACGTCCTTCTTGACGATCTGCCAGGGGAGCACGGGACGACGACCGCCATCCTGCTCTCCGATGAAGTCGGCTGTCGGGATCGGGATGATCTGAGTCGGCAGCTCTCCGGGGAGGAACGGGACGATGTAGATCGCGCCTTGGATCGACGTGAGCGTGCTGAACGATCCTGGCATGATCGTGACGCCCAAGCACACGTTGTCACCCGTGAGCGTGAGTCGCGATAGCTTGAGGTCACCGAGCAGTGCCGGCGTGCCGTCGGTCGTGCCCGAGATGCGGGGCGCGATTGCCGGTGCGATCGCCGGCAACAACGAGACAGGAACGACGAGAGTGGTCGAACCTCCGGTGTTGGAGAAGTTCGTCGACCACGCAGGCGCAGACAGCGGCTCCAGCTCCGCTGTTGCGGTGCAAAGCTCGCGGTTCCCGTCTTGTTGTCCGATGTAGTAGGTGACCATCGAGTCCCCGCTGACGCCGTGTCAGTGGATCAGGTCAGACGGATCGTCAGGTCGTCCGCGGTGATCTGGTCACTCGTGAGCAGCGACACGGCCGAGCTTCGCTCCCACCACGCAAGCGGTCGCGTCGCACCGGTCGTGTCACGCAAGTAGGCACCCGCGATGTTCGAGATCGAACCGGTCGCAGTCCAGGTCTGGTCGGCCAGCACCATCTGGACGTTCGCGTTCGGCGCGCTTCCGGACAGTGACCCGGTCCAGCTCGCTTCGGTCAGGCCAGTCTTGGGATCGCCACCGTTGCCCGAGATCGCGGTGAACCCGGTCCCGTCCTTCGCTGGCGTCGTAGCGTTGGAGAAGAGCGCGAGTTCGTCGCCTGCCAGGATGATGCCGGCGACGTTGCCGCCTGCCTTGTTCGCGCCTGTGCCCGAGCTGAGCTTGCCGAGCGCGATGTATTGCGCCTCGTTCGTGAGACTGTTGGCCATGTTTCGTTACGGGTTGGAGAGGTTCAGGACTGGAGGCTGAAGTTCAGGCTTCGCAGATTGATCGCTTGGATCGACGTGTCTTCGACCGTTCCGTTGTAGAGCTGCTCGTTCTCGTAGAGCAGTGCATCGTCATAGAACTGCCGAGTCACCGCACCGAGAATCAGAAGGTCTTGCAGCGGATCCGTGCCGGGGTTCTCCGGTGGGTTCCGGTGAAACGATTCAGTGATGACGCTCGGTGGATTGTCCGGGTCGATGTGCTCGAAGTCGATCGACTCGATCTGAAAGTGGCGGACACCGGGAACGCGCAACACGCGCGAATACACATCGCTCAACCTGATCGCGAAGCCACTCGACTCCTCGAACAACTTGACCACCGCTTCAACGATCTGGCGATGGACTGTCGTCCGGTTGTTGATCCGGTCGTAGTTGATGATGCCGAGATTGATGTCGACCTGCGCGACTGTCGGCCGCACCACGATGTTGTGCACCGTCACGATCGTGCGCGGCGACAGATAGCCCTGCACCGCGTTCACGCGAGTTCCGGGAACCTGAACATAGCGGTTGTATTTGACCGAGCTGGTCACGCCGGTCGAAACCGACGTCACTTCGAAGTCGATCTGCTCCTCGTCCCAAACGTGCACACGGACGACGTTCCCCGAATAGCTCGAAAGCGGCGTGTCGGTGAAAGCAAGAGCAACGCCAGCAACGCCTGCGACGGCTTCGTTGTAGTCGCGAATGCTGATGACCTTGTCGAGCGTGCGGATCGAGTTCGGAATGCTGACGCGAAGCTCTTCGACCGTTTCGCGATCCTGCCCACCCGTTGCGGCGTTGTCCGCGTTCGCGACCGCGAGCGACTCGACGATCGAGCCAAGCAAGACGTCCACGCGGAACGTGCCCTTGATCGTGTTGAGCGCAGTGTTCCCGGACAGACCGTTCGTCGTGCGATACCGGAGCGTGACGGTCTGATTCGGGATGGCACCCGAGTTTCCGTTTCCGAACCTGATCGAGAGCTTCCCGTCCCCGGAGAAGAACACTTCGTAGGTGTTGGTCGCAGACGCTTCGAACAACACATTGTCGACTTGCGTCCACTTGTTCGCGACGTCTTCCGGGTCACCGACGAACACGGACCACGACGCGTCTTCGACGATGCCGCGCGCAGTCTGGAACGTCTGACTCGACGCCTTGGTCGGCGTGAACGTCTCGGAGAAGGTCTGGCCCTCCCGGACCTGGATCGTCGCGATCGAACTTCCCGGAGGGATGGTCGTCTCTTCGGTGACTTCGTATCGCAGGCCGTTCAGACCTTCGATGTAGCTCAGCGCCGCGATCACGCCGCCGTTCACCACGACACTCGCGGGAAGTGAAGTCGACTTCAGAACTGCAGTCGCAGCACGGGCCGACCGCGGCACATACCCGACAGAGCGAGCGAACCGGAGCGCAGAGTCGTAGCGTCTCGCAGTCGCGAGAAACACTTCCTCGGCCATCCGGTCTTGACCGAACGACACGAGATCCGCGACATACGCGGCCAACTCGATCAACGCGACACCGAGGTTTGACGTGGTGAAGTCGGTCACGTCTTCCGGTCGCGTCGCTTGCACGAATGCGATCAGCTCATCCACGACGTCGGCATGTTGACGCTTCGTGTAGTCGATCACCGGCGGCGTGGCGGACGTCATGACAGGTGAACCTTGGGAACGATGATCTCGCGCGTCTGGACACGGGACGTGTCAGTGCGCAAAGAGAAGACGACTAGAATCTGCGCCCTGTTGTCCTCGCGAACCACCGAGACTTCGCGGATCACGACCTGTGGACAGTGGTCCGATGCGGCTTCGCGAATGACGTGGTCGATGATCGGATCGTTGAGTTCCGAGTTCGCATCGAACAGTTGCTCGCGAAGCACTGACCCGAAGTCGCGGCGCATCACCCTGGTTCCGACCGGGGTGAACAGAGTGAGAAGGAGGTCTCCCCACGCCACGTCGAGCGCGGTCTTCGACTCGAAGAAACCACCCGGACCCTTGGTCGCGGGGAGTGCGAGTCCGCGTAGCTGTGTGGTTGTGGGCAGGTTTGCCATCGAGTTCCGCAAGAGTAACGGTCCGAGAGGTCTCTCGCTAGCTCACGTTCACGCCGATCGCCCCAAGCGCGAAGACAGTTCCGTTCGAATAGCCGCTGGCCAAGTTCGTGAGCGATCCGCCCAAGATGACCGGTGCGCCTTCAATCATCGTGATGGTCGAGTTGAGCGTAGACGTGATGATCGGGCCGAGTGTGGTAAGCGCCTGTGCGTTGTTGAGCGCGACGGACTTGCCCTTGACCCTGACACGAACTGACCCCTGGATGAAAGTCGCGATCTGCGGGGGTGCGGTTCCCGGCGGGGTGTAAGGCCCACCCTGGTCTCCTGCGACAAGCGGGATTCCCATCAGACGAGCGCGAGCGCGGCGAGCTTGAACCGCGACTCGGCCTCGATGAGACGCTGTAGGAGGGCCGCCACGTTTCCGTCGATCCCACTCGGGATGCCGGCGTTCAAGCTGAAGCTCGTCAGCTCGTTTGCGAAATCCAGATACGGACCCTGCTCATACTCTTCCTGCCCGCACACAGCCAGGACCGTCGCCGAGATGACGATCGCCTTGGCGAAGCTGACCGGATCGAACTTGATGCGCGTGAACTCACCGGCGTAGCGACGAGCGAGAGAGATCACTTGCTTGAAATCACTCGCGTCGAGGAACGCCTCGAACTCCCGTCGAGCCGCGTTGAGCGACGCACGACCGAGCGCCTTGATCCGCTGGAGCTGAACAGTCGGATCCAACGCACTCGAAAACTGCTCGAAGTCCACCGCGAGCGCGAGGGGCGTCAGCGGGCACGTCAAGTAGCCCAGGATCTCAGTGAAGTCGATCCCCGGCAGCGTTGGAATCAGGTCGAGCGCAGCATCGACCACGCCGACAGCCAGCGCCGCGACGTCAGCGAGAGCGCGCGACACAACTGTCGACAGACTCTTGATCGCCCGGACCTTGTCCAACTCGGTCTGCACGATGTCGCGCAGCGTGTAGGTCACGGCGTCTGGACAGTTCGAGCAGGCCATCAGCTCGTCTCCACGATGCGGAAGTGAAGACGGTGTCCATGCTGGTTGCGCGCCGAGTTGAGCGCCTGCTCAGCCGACTTGCGCAGATGGAACCTCTTGCCCCACGTCGCCCACGTCCGGTAGCCGCAGTTCCACGGATGCGCGGGAAGCAGAGACTCGGTTTTCGCCATCGCCTGCAGGACGAACCGCTTCCTGACCTTCTTGCCGGGCGGCAAGGTTGGCTCGTTGGATCCGAAGTCCATGTCGGACGCTTCGGTCAACGGACTGACGCGCGCCGAGACACTGCACGCTGACGACGTCGGCGTGTCTTCGAAGCTGGTCCGCAGGACGGTTCGTTTGCGTGCGTAGGTCATCGCGGCGAAGCCGAGAGTTCCCAGTGACTCGATGTCACCGGGCGGCGTGAGTCTAGCGCGTCCTCGACGAGCCCGCTACCCGATGTTCACCAGTCCGCCCTTGATCTCGCAAATCGCCCCACCATCCACCGTCGCCTTGGTCTGCGCGGTCACGTCGATCAACGGAGCCTCCAACTTGACCTGAGTGCTGGACTTGAGCGTCAGGGGACCTGTCGACTCGACCGTAGCGTTCGCCTGAGCCTGCACGTTCACGTTGCCTTGCGCCGTCAGCTCGACGTTCCCCGCGTCGGCCTGGATCGTGATCGCCTGCGCCGACGCCTTGATCGTGATGCCCTGTTGCCCCGTGACCTCGACGGAAGATGCGGCGTCGATCACGACCTTCTGGTCTGCCGAGACCTGAACATCTTGCGCTGCCGTCACCTTGACGTTCGCGTCCGAGTTGACCTCGACGTCACCATCACTCGTGACCGTCACTTTGTTCACGCCTTCGATCGTGACTTCGGTCTGTGCGGTCAGCGTGCAGCTTGCGTTCGTGTCGACCGTGATGTTGCTGGTCGCGTCCACGTCGAGCGTCCCGCCCGATTCGACCTTGATGTTGTTGTTCGCGCGGACGTCGACCTCGTCGGTTGTCTGCGGGAGGAGCGGACCGAGGATCGGGTCTTCGTAGCGCCCGATGTTGATCTTGGTCGCGCCCTGAACGTTCACCACGTCCGCCGAGCGGATGGTCGCGGTCTCGTCGACCTGCGCGATCAGCGTCTTGGTCTTGGCCGTGACCTGCTCGCTCGCGTCGACCGCGACCTGCGGAGCTGTGACTTGCACCTGTGAGTTTGAGCGGATCTCGACGGAACCGTCGTTCATCCGGAGCGTCACGACCGCCTCACCTGACTGAATCCGGATCCACCGCTCTTCGGCAAGCGGGCTCATCTCGATCAGGTTGCCGACACGATCAAGACGGACCCACCGCTTCTGCGTCTCGGGGTAGTTGCCCCGCTGCTCGGCCGGAGCGTCGGGGATGCCAGCACTCGCGCTCATCGAACCGCCCACGATGATCGGGAATCTCCGGTTCCCGCCCTCGAACGCGACGAACACGGGATCTCCTGGTTCGAACGCGGGGAGGTCTCCGAACATCTTCCCAGCGAACAGTGCGCTTTCCGCCCACGGCAAGTTCTCCTTCGGAACGCCGTCAGGATGCAAGGTGGAGACGCGCACACGATACCGCTTGCGCTGCTCTGGGTCGTTCGCGTCTTCGACAACACCGCGGTAGATGCCTGGGAAGATCGGCTCGCTCATCTCAATCCTCTTCGTCAGGCGAGACCGTCACGACGTTCTGTCGCTGCAGCGTGCCTTCCGTGTTGGGCTTCATGCCGTCGCGTGATGTGCCGAACGTCGTGATCCAGCCACCCGAGCTGAACGAGTGCTGGATCTTCTGCACACGAAACCGGCCGCTCATATAGTGCGGCTGCCCGTTCTGCCGCAGATACGTGACGTCGACATAGTCGAACAGCTCGACTCCGTGCGTTCCGATGACTTGCAGCTCGGCGAGAAAGTGCAGATCACGAGCCCTCTCGCGCGCGTCCTTCGCAAGACGCTCCAGCTCGTCCACGTCGCGAGCCGTCAGATTGATGGCCGCGTGCGTCGTGTTCCCGTAGTCCGCGACAGCCGTCGCGCTCTCTTCCACGATCTCGGTCTGATCTTCGAGTCCGGTGTCAGCCGTCGCATCCTTTGCGATCGGGGCCGCGTTGAGCGACGAGTGCGCACGAATCACTGCGTTCCCACCACCGGCCATGAGAGACAACACAGACGTGTCGGTCGGGGTGAACGAGATGACTTCACCGGCTGCGTCGCGTCCGAACATATATCGCTTCGCTCGCGAAGGAAGAAACGCTTTGGTGTGGAAGTGAACAGCACCGAACGTATCGAAGAAGAACTTGTAGCCGCCAGTTCCGGCCGCGTTGACCGCTTGCTTGCGAAGCTGATCGTTGATGAACCGGACGTCGCTCTCGTCAGTCGTGTTGAATGGCTGGTTTACAGACAAGCCAGTTGGCTCGATCGTCTCGTTTCCGCGGACATCGGTCGTCGGCCACCCGCGCTCGTCCGCGATCTGCCTGACGATGTCGCTGATGATCGTCCCGGCAGAGAACGATCTGACGCGCTTGTCCATGACTGCGCCAAGAAGTGACGTCGGAACGATCTCCAGGACGAACTGGATGCCCTGTGGCATGAACGTCGGGGTGTAGCGAACGATCGACCCGACGAACATCGGCGCGGTCGCGAGCCCAAGGTCTGACCAGTTCCAGCGAAACCGAACTCTCCGATTCAGCCCGGAGACCAAGAACAGGTTCTCCAGCGCGCCACTCTGGTCGAACAGCGTGATCGTGCCACTGTAGGCCGACCTCGTCGAAGACTCGATCTCGAACGATTCGACGAACTCTTGCGCAGGGATGTTGATCGTGCGGTTGCCCGCTTCGATCTCCATCTCCATCACGACATGACGCAGAGACCCTGGTTCGGCCACGGATTACCTCCAGCGTCCCGACAGAATGGATTCGAGTCGGTAGCCGAGGTCCGGATCCTTCCGACGCACCACAGTGAAGCCGAGCGAGACTTCAGCTCCGTGCGGAAGCAACGTGACCGGGTCGAACGGCTCGGTCCACCGGACGTCTGCTTGCGTGACAATCGCGCGGACCAGATAGAGACGACCGAACTGCAGGAGCACTGGCGGGGCGCTCTGTCCAATCCCCGCAGCATCGTCGTAGACCGGGTGCTTCAAAGCGTCGAGGAAGCGCGCGGGCCACACGACCTCACGGTTGATCGCGTCCGTGCCTTCCCCTTGGACACGAAACTGAACCGAGAACGTGATCTCCTTGTTCGACGTCCCCATGAACGTCTTGATGAGTTCGCCGCGGCCAGGAATGTCCTGATCGGCATACGTCGGGGAGCTGCTGTCCTGAATGCCTTCGCCGAAGTCGACGTAGGTCAGGTTGATCTGCTCGCCCAACGGGTTGAGCCAGAGATAGCGATATGGCCACGTCGGGTCGATCCGGACGCTCAATCCGGGGATGGGCGCGTCAGTCAACGGCGCTGGCCGCGAGAAGCGCGACAACAGGCGCGAGATACTGCTGAAGTCGGTCATGAGATCAGTGCCGCATGTTGGTCATGTCGTCAACCATACCGCTGAGGACACGAGTTGTCGGCGCAGTCACACGCTGCGGAAGTGACCCAGTGGACATGCCGCCAGCCTGAACAGCCGCGATGAGCTGCTTGAGCAACTCGTTGGTTTGCTTGACATCATCGCGTAGCGGGTTCGCACCGCCGGCTTGCACCACGACCTGCATGATCTGGTCGATCTGCTCCTTCGAAACAGAAGCACCAGACGGCTGCGACAAACGAACATCGAGCAACGCACCGGCCGCACGACGGATCGAGTCGGCGTCGACCGCGCCAACTTGTTGCATCGCCCCGACAGTCAGCGCGAGCTTCGAGAAGAAGACGCGAGCGAAGTCCACACCAGCGATCGCCTTCTGGTTGATCGGCACACGCGTGAACCACGTCGTCAAGTCCGTGATCGTGTCGATCATGGGCTCGGCCTGCGTGCGCAGATTGCTCAACGGGCCGCTGGTGAACCACCCGTCTCCAAGTCGCGCTGCAGCATCGCCAAGCTCTGCGGTCTGATCGAGCAGCGGCTTGAGCGCCGTCATGAACTTGGCCGATCCGTCCAAGCCGACCTGTAGCTTCGGGATGCGCTCGGAGATTGGAGCGAGTCGTTGCAAGTCCTGACTCAGTGCGAGCAGCGTGTTGACGACTTCTTCGGATTGTTCTCGTAGCAACACCAGCGGTCCTTGCCCACCGAACAACGAGACGATCTTGCCGATCCCGTCTGCGATCATCGCGCCGGTGCCAAGCAAGGCCAGTTCGCCGCTCACCTTTCCCAACTCCCACAGAAACCCTACTGCCGCTCCGAGACCCTTCGCGCCACCATCGAACGTCGAGGCAAGCGGTGAAACGGGAGCAAACGACGTGGCGAGCGACGTGAGCGTGCTTGCGATCGACTGCCCCTGATCGGCAAGCATACGAAGCGGGCTCGTAGCGCCGGGAGTCCCGCCAGATACGACCTCGATGATCTTGATGAGCCCGTCCACGATCATCGTGCCAGTAGCCAGCGCAGCCAGCCCAGCACTGGCGATGCCAAGATCGAGTAGGAACTTGGAAGACGCCCACAGGCCCTTGCCGGCCTCCTCAAAGTTCTTCTCCATCTTGCCAAGCGGCTCGAAGATTCGAACTAGGTCGATCAGCGTATCGGCCACCGCGATACCAGCTTCCGTCGCCATCAGCTTTCCGATCTTCGCTAGACCGGGGAGAGCTGTTTCGAGCAGCGGGAGAATGTCATCGGCGTAGGTTCCGACCACCAGCAACACGGCCGCTACAGCCGCAAGAATCAACCCGATCTTCGCACTGGCCGCAAGCAATCCCGGCCCCGTTGCGGCCCCTCCCACGGCACTCAGCGCACCGCCAGCGCCCCCACCGCCGCCTTTTCCGAATCCGAACACCTTGCCGAGACCCCCGAACACCTTGCCGAGCATTCCACCACCGAACAGCTTGCCGATACCACCAAAAACGCCACCAAAGATGCCGAGCATACCTTTGCCAAGCGCACCGATCGACTTGAGCAGCGTCCCGCTCAAGTGCGCCCCCGCAATGAGCGCGAGCACAGGAACCTGATCGAGGAACTCGACGAGCATTTGCATCGGACCAGACGACCCGACGAAGTTGCCAACGACATTTGACAACTTTTCTGCGGCTGTCGTCATCTTGTCCATGCTCGCGCTGAGCTTGTCGCCGGCCGTAGCAGACTCCTCAATCGGCACAGAGAGCTTGGACGACACGCCTTGCTTCCCAATGAAATCTTGCAACCGTGTCAGGAACTTTCCGTCCAGACCCATGTCTTGACCGATTTTCTCCAATCCGACTGTATCTCCGTTCTCGCGGAGCTGGTCGATCTGGGTCAAGAGCAAATCGAACGCACCAGTCAATCCACCACGAGACATCAACGCGTCCTGCAACTCTTGCGTGTTGCTGATCTGCCCGCTCGTCAGCTTGGACACCTGCGTCAGCGCGTCGCTGTTGCCTGCGAGCGCGTTCGCAAAAATCTGCTCGATACCAGACTCGCCCTGCCAAACCGACTCGGAAGCCGCTCGCAGAGCGAGCAGATTGTTCGCGTAGTTCTGGATGTCTTCCGCACCCTTGCCCTTGAGGATCGGGTTGTCCAGAGCCATCGCCAGCGCGTCCATGAGCGCAGGCGTGTTGACCGCGAGGTCCGAAGACTTCGACATCTTGTCGATCGACAGGACGATTGCGTCAAAGTTCTTCGATGACATGCCAAGATCACCGGTGAACAATCGAATCGACTTCGCCAACGAGTCAAAGTCAGCCCCCGTCACACGATTAGCACGAGCAAGAATCGCACTCTGTTCAATCAACTTGGTTCTGTCTTTCTCGCCTGCGCCGATCAGAGCATCTGTCGCTTCGAGAGCTTTGAAGAAGTTCGTTCCAACAGCCTTACTTGACTCAGCGATCGCACCGGTGAACCGCGCTGAGTCTTCCGCGCTCAGCCCGAGTTGCTGCCGGATCTCGCGTAGACGATCTGGGAACGACTGGAAGTCGCCCGCGCCCACATCGTTCCCGAACTGCTGCACACCACCCGACAGTTGTGAGAAGCCATCCTGAACGCCGCGCAAAGCCGTCATGAGCGTGACGAAGCGTGCAGGACCAAGCACCTTCCCGAGGAAGTGGTCAGCTTCGTCGCTTGCCTTCTCTTCCGCCTTGGTCAGCGCGGTGAACCGCTCGCGCAAGTTGACGATCTGCGGAGTCAGCCGGGTCTTGGACTCGATGCCCGCGTTCTTCGTCGCGTCCGCCAGAGCTTCCATGGCGTTCGCGATCTTGACCAGCGCGGTCTCGTAGTAGGCGACGTCCTCCTTGGACCCGAACCCGGCCTCGATCACTCCCTTCCGCTTCTCGACATCGGCGAACGCCTTCTCCAACTTCTTGACCAGCTTGGTCGGAATCACGACCTCGCCTGGAGTCAGCAAGCTCAACACCGAGTCCTTGCCTCGTCGTCCCTTCCCCTCCGGAACCTTGCCACCCTCGGCGAATCGCTCGATCTTGCCGAGCATGTCCGGAGGTTGCGGCATGTCCTTGTAGAGCTGACGCAGACCAACGTCTTGCGCGAACAGCTTCGAGACCTTGGATGGCATGGCCGCGCGCAACCGGATCTTCGCGCCAAGCAACGCCTCGATCACCGCGTCCGTGACGAGCTTCGACATGCTCTTCCGCGCCTTCGGCGTGAGCTGCATGTCGATCGTCATGGTCGCGACCTTCGAGATCTTGGTCAGCCCCCTCACGAGGTTGCCCAAGTGCGTCGCCGCTCCGGCCGTGCTCCCGTAGAGCTTCTCGTTCAGGCCGGTCATCTTGCGCACGAACTTCTGATACGCAGACGTGACGCCGGGAAACTTCGGCGTCATCTGGTCTTCCATCTGCAGATAGAAGCCGATGGATTGGTCGCTGAACGCCATCAGACCGCCTCCAAGTAAGCGACGGTGTATCCGTGGTGGTGTGAGGCTTTGCCCTTCGCAACTCGAATCAGAGCCGCTTGATCCAGGCCGCGACGCTTGGCCCACGGAGTAATGCGATCGACGTGGATTTTCGAGCCGCGCGGGGTGGTGACGAGATACGTCCCGTGGTGTGTCTTACTAGCACGCTTCCGCACGACGATCAGCGCGCGCCAGTCCGCGTAGCTCATATGCGATGGCCGGCAAGTCCACCTCTTGTGATGATCGTGTTTTCCTTGCGCCACGAGCACCATATCCACCGCACAAAGACCGCGCCTGCGGCAGAACCCGTTCAGGCTCACGATCGTCGACTCGACGCCACGAGGACTCACAACGATCCACTCCTTCTGCGTGTTCGTCGCGAGGTTCGTCGGATCACTCAAGTTGAATCCGTTCGGGTGCCAAGCATCGAAGTGCTCGATCCAGTGCCGCTCGCGTCGGGCGGCCAAGCGCCCAGGGATAGTCTCGATCAGCGCAACGGTGAATCCATTCTCGCCGTGCGTGTCCCACGCAGCCTGCATGAATCGGTTCTGATGCTTCCGACACCGCAAAAGGGTCTTGTGCCCAGAGAGCCAACGACGAGTGAGGGACTGTGTGGTCGCGCCGACGTAGCTCCGCCCATCCGCGCAGAGGATGCGATAGATCAGGTGAGGCTTGGTCTTGTCAGAAGCTGGCATGATTCGCAGTGTTAGCCGATCGCTTGGTCGCTGAATGCCATCGGTCAGGTGCTCAAGGTGGTGACGGGTGCTCGGGCGAGGAAGCGTTGCAAGGCTTCGCGAGGCGGGATCACGAGGCGCTGCCCGACGAACATCTCTTGGTCTGGATCGACCATGTTGTTCGCATAGGCGATTGCCCACCAAGCCCACTCGTAGCCTGCGCCGAAGAACAGGACCGCGATCCTATCGAGAAAGCCGATGTCGGTCGAGCGCACGACATACGTCTTGAACTCGCTCCCGAGCGTGAAGAGATCCGGAAGGCTCTCCATCAAGCCAAGCTCTCGACCGCGGTCGCCCGAATAGACCTTGGTGAGCTTGTAGCGCGAGTTCTCGCGCTGCGGCGTGATGGGAGTCGGCCGGCGTGCGCGACGTGCGATGACCAAGCGTTCTCTCTCCTCAGTTGTGAGTAGGTCTTCGGTTCCGAGGTCCGATCCAGTCGACGACCCAGGAACCACGATGATCTCAGGCGGCGCGTTGTCGAAGTCGTCGCCGACCATGCGGAAGAACAGCGACCGCCAGATCTGATCTGCGTCCGACACGGCTTGGATCACGAAGCGGATTCGCTTCTCGTTCCAGTCCTGCCCGGCAGGGATCGGGAAGAAGTCGGTGTGGTTCCGGTTGATGCTGAACTGGTTCGGCTGGAAGTAGTCCGCCACCACCATCACTTCCGTCGAGCCCGAGACCAGCTCGATTTCCCACCAAGTGATGACCGGTCCGGCGCTCGTTGGACCAGCGTTCGCGATCGCTGTGATGACGTGGGCCGCGTTCACCGACACGCTCACGATGATTGGGTCAGGATCAGTGAACGCGTCTCCGCCGCCACCGATCTCGTCCTCGTCGAACCCGTCCTTGATGATGTAGGGCGCGTCCGCGAACAGATGCATCGACGCGAACGGGCGACTGACATAGACCTGCGTGAGCAGGACTTCGATCTTGTCGAACGGGATCAGCTCGGGAACAGGGTTGTTACCGCGAGAGATCCAGGTGTAGGCCGACGTTCCGTTCTGCGCGGTCGAGAACTCATCCCCGCCGCCCGTGATCGTGATCGACCACTGTCCAGGCCACTGCCCGCCGGTGAAATCGACCTTCGACAAGTTCGCGCCAAACACCACGATCAGGTTGACGAACGGAACTCGGCGATCTTGATGCGTGAGCGTGACTGTCGTGCCAGACCCGGACGCAGCCATCCGCAATAGCGGGTTCAGCGCGACAGCCGCACGAAGGTTCGCAGCAGTGTCCGTGGCAGTAGCACCGACCACCACGCGGAAGTTTCCCGGCGTGATCGAACTGCCCGTGTCGAACTCGAACACAACCGAAAACGACCCGTCGGAACTGACGAGCGTCACGGTGTCGCCATCAGCCGGCTGACCCGAGAACGAGACGGACCCGACAGCCTGCGCGCCCGCATACGAGATGCTCGACGACGCAACAGGCTGCGCAGCCAGGACCGGAACGAACGCTCCGGATCCATTGTCCGTGTAGCTCATCGAGCCGGACGTCGACTTCGGAACCGTGATCGTGACGGATCCCGGCTCGACGCCACCGCCCCCGTAGGCGAACTCCAGAACACCGGACACCGAGAGCGACGTCGATGCGCGCGGGATGGTCTCCTCTTCTTGCTGGTCGAACAAAGGCGCAAAGAAAGGAGACCGCACGCCATACTGCGGATGTGGGAGGAACCCGAACGTCCCCGGTCGCGTAGGGTTGCTGAAGCTGATCGGCTGGAACTGCGACAGCATCTGCACGACTTGCGCGTCCGAAAGGCAAGCCGGGATCACACTGGCAAACCGCCAATCCCCGAAGTCAGCGAGGAGCAGGTTCGTGTTGATCTCGAACGACGATTGTCCGGTCAGTCGCGTGACAAGCGTGTTGCGCGTTCCGTTGAAGAAGATGTCCAGGTCTTTCGTGAACGCGTTGAAGCGAAGCGTCACGACCTGCACAACGCTATTCGCGACGTCATTCTCCGTCGGCTCGACGCGCCCATTCGGGAGCGCGACCGCGTAGTTGAACCGCTCGTTGGTCGATCCGACGTTGTCAGACCCGGAGATCACGAAGAACGAGTTCGAAGACTGCCACTCGATCCGGATGCCGAAGAACCGAGCGATCACGATCGTGTTCGCGCCACTGACGCGAGCGAAGATCACGGTGATCGTGATGTCGCCTCGATACGAGCGGAAGTAGCCCGGAACCTGTGGTGTGATCGAACCGGCGCTCCACAAGCGCCAGCGAGCATCCGCCGACAGTCGGTGCGTCGTCGTGAGCGTCTGGTCTGGTCGTGCGACAGCCGCGTCAGCCAGGAACGAGTTCCAAACGTGCGTGAACAGAAGCGGTGGTCGATCTGGCGTGATCCCCGCTTCACGAACGAGGCAGTAGATCGGACGAAAACTGCTCGGGTTCGCCGCGGCCAACGACAGTGACACGATGTCATCGAGCCACCCGGCGAACGATCCGTTGGTTGGGCTCGCCTGAAGATTGTCGGCGCTCCAGTAGACCTCCAAGTCAGTCAGATCGACACCATCAGCCATCGACCCGACAGGAAGGAGCAACGCGGCGTCAGCACCGATGTCGACGCTCCAGAACGCGAAGTCGTAGATCGCGCCCTTCATCCGGTTCGTGCCGTTGTTCGTCGGCTCGTCAGCAGCCATCGAGAACGGTTCGGTGCTCGGGTTGACCCCGGCCCACACGCCCGCGCTTGTCTGGACTCCCTGGTTCGTCGAACCGTTCACATAGAGCACGATCGAACCCGACCCATCCACGGCAGCAGTGAAACGCGATCGAGTTCGAACTGCCGTGTTGGTCGGACGAGAAACGAAGATCGACCCGTCAGCCGCTCCATACGCAGTGAACGTCACGATCCCGGTCGACACCGCGTAGGTGACCTTCCACCCGGCTTGCGTGTTGGTCTGGTTGTTCTTCGCGACCACCACGCAGTTCTGTCCAGCCTCGATCAGCTCCGGGTCAAACGTGACCGAGATGGTGAACGGCCCCGATGGGTTGAGGACTGAATCGCTGGCCGACCGTCGCAGAAAGTTCGAACCATCGAACAGTGCAAAAGGCGGAGACCGCTGCGCTCCTTGCAGGTTGAACGATCCTGGCATGACGGCAGTGGCCGTCAGCAAGTTCGAGTCACCAAGGTCGTTGAAGTTGTAGCTCTGCGAGAGGAGAGGAACCGACAGGACCGTCCCGGACAGAGCCAAGTTGACCACGAGGCTTCCGGGCATCTCGACCGCGGAAATGACCCGACCGAACTGCGCGATGGGCTGCGCGTCGTTCGGGTCCGAGTCGCCCAGACGAACGAAACTCCCGTCGCCTTCAAGATCAGCGCGCGCGAGAACTGGACTGTGCGACGTCCAGCGAAGACGCCAAGCGCCTTCCAGCACAGCGGTGGCGGTCAGCAGAGGCGGAATGCTCGGCGAAAGGCTTCCGAGCAAAACAGGCACGGAATCGACCGTGCCGCGCAGATTGTAGACCGTCTGGCGGATCGACCCGGTCAGCTCGGCTTCGACGAGCAGCGGACCGGGTTGCAAGAGCTGATCTCCCGGCCTGACTTCGCCGAGCAGCACTGCGGAGCTTCCCGTGACTCCGGTGATCGTGAAGACGGCCATGCGTCAGACATACCGGTAACGGTTGAGACGGATCGACTTGATCTCGAACACCGTCGCGTCAGACGCGTTCGTTCTGGTTGCGCGCCAGCGCAGGACGATCGGCCCACCGGCTTGCGAAACGTCGCGCGTGACCGACCCGACATAGGTCTTGTAGTCATACGCATAGTGGCCTGTGTTCGCGCCGGCCGTCGCGATCGTGGTGCGCGTGTTCAACCCCTCGGTAACCGGGACATTGGTCGCAGTTCCGTTGAGCAACTGAATGAGCTGGAAGTTGTTGGTGTCTTCTGCGCCGCCGCGAACGCGGATGTCGAACTGCACTTCGTAGATCGAATCGGCTGCGTTGGCGATCGGCGGCGTCATCGACCAGTTCAAGTCGAGACTGTCGTTGTTGATGAACGCCGTCATGTCGAGCGTCAGCAAGTCCTGACTTGCTGGACTCGTCCATCTGGACGTCCCGACGTTCACGCTGATCGTGACGTGGTTCGCGCTCGCGTTGAATCCGGCCGGAGATGACGTGATCGTGACGGGCGTCGCGACTGGGAACGCGCCAGTGCCCGTCTGTGTGATTGAAGTCAGATCGTAGGTCGTGATGTCGACCAGCGTGCGCGTGCCGAACTGCAAGGTCGACATCACGTTCACATTCTCCGAATAGAGCGCGAGCTGAAAGTTCGCGGCCGGGTGCGGAACAATGCGCCAGTTGGTCAGCGTGTCGGGGTCTTGGTAGTCGCCAAGAGGCGCGGTGATGTCAGCGAAGCGAAGGTTCGGGCAAGCAAAGACCTCTCCGTAAGTCGGCCGCGTGTCGTTCGTCACGATGCGCGGGTTCACCGGACCCATCAACGTCGTCGTGCTGAGAACCTGCTCCTTCGGGATCACGACCACACGGCCAAGAATGTGCGCCCCTTGCCCGCTCGACAGCTTGCGCGGCGACGGAACTGTGTTCGGCCGTCTATCCGGGTAGAACGGGACTTCCGAGTTCTCCAAGTTCCACAAGTCGCCGAAGACGAACGCGGTTGTGGAAGTGAGGTCATGCTGCATGCCGTGGATCATGCAGCGGAGTGCGCCAGTGCCGGCGTTCCAGATCTCCGTCTCGGTCTCTTGCATGGGCAAGTGAACGATCGGGTTGATCCGGTTCAAGTTCGTATCCGACGCCGACGATCGGCCTGGGAGGCGTGCGCCCCCGAAGCCAAAGCCAGCCGCCATGAGCGATCCGAACAGGTCCTTCGTCGCCCCAGTTCCGAGGTAGACGAACAGACCAGCAGGGCCGAGATAGACGAAGAAGTTCCGGACACTCAGCAACGAGTTGTCGGTGAACGCTGCGCTCGCCCACGGCTTCCAATCGGGCTTGAAGATGAACATGCCACGCGACATGTAGCCCGACCCGGTCAGCGCGGTGGTCAAGTTGACCGCATCACCTTGATTTCCCCACCCGAACTGGTTGCCGTTCGTCGCGATCCACCGACCGAAGACCTGCCCGGTCATGGTGGTCGCGCCATCGCGACGGAGACCCAGGTCTACTCGGAAATAGTCGCTGTGCTGGCTGCTCGACGCAGCAGAGTTGACGTTGCCGTAGTAGGCGACGACCGCGATATACGGTCGCCACAACTCGTTGTTGATCTGGAAGGTCGACGAGTCGGGAAAGTCAAACGGAAAGATATAGGTGCTGGTCGCGTTCACGCCCTGCGTCAGCACGATCTCCGCGTTGGCCGAGTTGAGCGCGTCATACGGCCACCAATGCGTCAGCGGAACCATCCCGACCGTCTTGAGCGCACGGCACATGTGGCTCGTGAGCCCCGTCTTGGTGAACGAGAACTGAGCCTGCGTCCAGTAGATCTGGGGCGTGGCAGGAAGAAGCTGGCCGAACTCGCTCATGTCACGTCAGGGATGGGGTAACGACGACAGAAGGCCACTCGATCCCGATGTTCGAGGTTCGACCGTTGTCGTTGTGCTCGACCACGCGATACACCTTGCCGGTCTCTGCCTCGGTCAGGTTCGCGAACGGAAGAAGGGTGTAGTCCACCACGACGAAGCGGTTGACCAAGCGATCGTGGCGAACATCGCGAACGATGTAGGTGACCGACCCGGTTCCTGCCGCGACGTTGTTCGACGTCAGCGCCGACGTAGCTGCTCGATTCGCCACGTCCGTCGCGTTGTTCTCTTGCAGCATCAAGATCTGATTGATGCGATAACGACCATCTTCGGGCGAGTTCATCTGCCCGAACGTGGCGGCATAGCGGATGTCGACGTTCGTCGAGCCACCGTTGCACCCGAGCATCAAGTCACGGTTCCCGATGTAGAACTCGGCGAAGTTCACAGGGACCGGAGCCTGAATCACCGAACTGACGCCGCGCGCTGAATACAGAACCAGAGCGCACGAGAAGTTTCGGCTGGTTCCATCGTTCGTGACGAATCGGTTCTGTCGGTTCAACGTGAACCGGCACTCGCCACTCAGATCCATGGGGAACCCCTGAGTCGTCCACCTGAGCTGCGTCGTCTTCGTCGCGTTCAGCTCGGCGATGTTCGACACGGTCACGATCGCACCATGCCCCAGATTGTTCGGTGACGAGTCTCGACCCACTTCGATATAGAGGCCGTCTTCTCCCGCGATGAGCAAGTAGTTGTTCGGCGCGGTTACGTCCCAGTTGATCGTGATGCGCCCGCGTCGATTGAGCGACTCGGTCGCGTCACGCGTGTCGACCTGCGCTCCGTTCGTGGTCGTGTTCTCCAGGAACGAGCTGATCCGGATCTCCGTGTCAGTCGGCGTGTTGGTGTAGACGTGGATGCCACAGTTCTGCGCTGGGCCGTCACCTTCATAGCGCCAGTTCTCGCGAACCCCTCGGTCAGCACGAAGGTAGTAGCGATCGTTGCCGCCAGGAGTCCACGAAGCCAGCTCCCAACCGCCGGCAAACAAGATCGACTGGATCGCGTTGATCGCGTTCGTGATCGTGTGGTTCGGTGGCACGTTCGGAACCAGCGATACCGTGCCTCTGACCCATTCGTTCGCCACTGTGAAGCCTCGCGGTGGTTGGTGAGCCCGGAGTATAGCCGGGCGGTTACTGCCGCTCTACCGACGATGCGCCTTCGAACGCGCGATCGCCTCTTCTCGCGCCTTTGCCTCGCTCGACAGTTGATCGTGCAGAAGTTTGGCTTCCGCTTGCAGCTCATCGAACGTCATGGCTTTGACGTCCGCCACCGTCACGCCCTTACCGTGGTAGCGGACGAAGAATGCCTGCTTCGTCAGCGTCTCACGGTCGATGGGCTGTTGGGCGAAAGAAGTCGACGCCGAACGGAAGATCCAGTTCGACGTCGGCCTCGCAGCGTTCGCAAGAGAGATGCACTTCGGTGTCCACGCCGAAGTCGAGCCGCTCCAGTTCGTCACGAACCGCGTAGACGTCATTCGCGCTGAGCTTGCGCACGAGGTCCATCTTCTCGAACGGCGTCTTGAACGGCTCTCCGTCCAGCGTGACGAGAAGTTGCTTGAGATTGTCCTGCAGCGGCGTCGCCGGCAAGCCGCGAGACTGCGCATCACGAGCGGACTTGATCGCAGCAGACTCATCCATACCGCGCATGAGTCGGACGCCGACCGTCGCACCGTAGTCCGGCAGCTTGACTTCGATCGGCTCGACCACACCTTCCGGCAGCTCGATCTCGTTCAAGGCTTCGACGAGATTGACCGGACGCTTCTTGTTCGCGTGGCCGCAGTGCGGGCACTTGAACTGGACGTCGCACACCGGTCCGAACGAGTGCATTCGCGCTGCGATCAGAAGGTGAACACGATCGTCAGCGAGAAGGTGGTCGGGATCGAACCCATCCGGGAGCTTCACCACCTTGGTGAGCAACTTCGACACCCGCGAGTATGCCGTTCCCGTGTTGCCCGCCAGGATGTCGATCTCCGCGATCATCATCTTGCGGATCGCAACACGACCCTCTGGGATCGGCGGAGTCTTGATCGCACCGCTCGGCCCATACAGACGGCCACGACTCGGGAGCTGAACTTCAGTGTAGGCGATCTCGGAAGCAGACTGTTCGGACGGCTGCGCGCGCATGCTTTTCGACTTCACGGTGTCCTCTTCGACGAAGGGAGAGACGGCCCGGTGACACTGTGTCAGTGGTGGGCCGGCGAAGAGGATCCTACCGGATCGAGCGGCAAGAAAAGAGGGGCAAGGGATCGCTCCCTTGCCCCTTCCCACTTTCGCGCACCTTGCTCGCCACGAAGCCCTCGCTTCGCGAGACGTCGATCCTACCAGGAACGAAACGGGGCGTGAACCCCCTCACGAAGGTCACGCCCACGGATCGGCAGTTCCGAGGATCAGAACTTCTCGATGAACTTGTCGTAGGTCAGCGTGAGCGTGATGTTCACGCCGTCTTCCGCCGCCATGTCGATCTCGCCACCGTCGAACGTGCTTGGCCAGACTCCCTGCAGCTCGTATTCGCGCTCCAGGTCGCCAGTCGGGCTGAACAGCACGATGCGTGCTTGCTTCTTGGCCTGCGCCACACGACCGACCTTGCCCGTGACCGGGTCGTAGCAGAGTCGGCGCCACTTGAGCAGGATGCCGGCCATGTTCCGGTCGACATAGTCACGGAAGACGATGCTGAGATCGTCGAACGTGACGTTGCCGGGGAACTTGCGCGCCTCGTTCAAGTAGCGCACTTCGATGATCCCCTGGCTGACCTTGGGGATCGGGAAGCTGCTCAGGCCGAGCGTGATGACGTTGTCGACGTTGCCGTCGAGACCAACGATGTAGAGCAGACCGTTGTTCTGACGCTGCAGCTCGAACTCGCCGGGAGCTTGCCCGCCGATGTGCTGCGCGGTGAGTGAATCCAATGGCATGTTGTTGGTCCTCCTGGAATCAGGCGGTGAACTCGACGCCGGTCGAGAAGACAGCGAACGGGATCTCGATCACTTCGGCGGCGGCGATCGGGCGCAGGAACAGTTGGCCGACCATCTTGCGCTGCGCGCGCACTTCGGGCGGGTTGTTGTCTTCGTCGCACTTCACCGTCGAGTCGGCTTCCAAGCCGCCAGCGTTGATGAGTGCGTTGATGAGCGGCTGAACGAGCTGCTCGAAATCGCGTCGCGTCTGCGAGTTGTTCGGGTCGAAGTGGAGGAAGCGCACGGCTTCGACCACCAGCTTCTTCAGGTAGATGACCATCCGCTTGACGTGGATCGAGTCGAGGGGACCCGGACCCCGCTGCAGCGTGCGGTTGCCGTAGAACACGAAGGACTCACCCGCTTGCGAGATGAACTCGACGATCGGGTTGATCCGGTTGTTGCCGCCGAGCAGGACATCGCGGTCCGCCTGCATCGGGCTGAACTCCATCCGGTCGTAGACGTCGATCAGGCCGCGCTTGTGACCCGCGGGAGCGAGCCATGGGCCAGGGTTCTTGTCGCCGAACGCGAAGACCGAGAGCACGCCGACCGACGGCGGGAGCCACACGTTCTTCTTGAGGTAGTCGGAATAGGTCCGACCCCACGCGAACGCCATGATGCCGACGTTCGTGTCGAGCGGCGCGGTCGGTGCGTTCGGGATCTCGAACGCGTCGCCGTTGTGCCAGTCGACGACCTGAGCGATCGTCAAGCCCATCGGCGGATCGACCAACGTGACGCAGTCATCGCGGAACTGCGCGGTCGAGAACATCGCGGCGATCACATCCTTGTGCGTCATGCCGGGGATGCACAAGACGTTGAAGTCGACACGCTCGGCGTTCTCCGCCGCCTTGAGGCCCGTCGCGATCGTCCCGGACGACGTGCCGATGTAGCTCGCCGTGGTCAGATCTGAGATGCCGTCCGCGCCGGCAGTGAGTGTGCCGATCGTCACGGTCTGGCCGACGTTCGGCTCATACGGCTGCACGGTCGCGACCGTGATGTAGGTGCTCAGGCGAACTTCGCCACGGATGCCTTCGTTCACCACGGTCTCGACGAACCGCGCACTCGCGCTGTCGTTCGTCAGGTTGGAGAACCGTTCGACGACCTGCATCGTGCCTTCGTTGTCGACAGGAGCCTCGACCAGCAAGTCGTAACGACCCGCCGGAGCGCCCATGACAGTCGTGGTCTGCGTCCTGACCCGGAGCGAGTTGCCCCAGGTTCCGGGACTTGCCGCCGACACACGAAGGACCGTCGTGTCCGCGCCGAACGCTGGCGTAACGCCACCGGTCATGCCAGCGACCGAAACGCGAGCACCAGAGGTCGACTCGGTGATCGTGACGTTGCCCGTGGCCGTCTGGACATCGTTCGTCAGGCTCACGACCGGATTGGCCGGAACGATGTTCTCTTGCGCCGAGATGTTGTAGCTCGCGACCGCGTTGATGGCGGCTCGGAGGTTCGTGGCAGTCGCGGCCTTCGTGGCACCGATCGCCACCGCGACTCGGCCCGCGGTCACGCCCGCGTTCGTGCCGCCCGACATGCCCGTCGCGGTGGCGTTCGACAACCCCTCGATGATCGCAACGTTGCCCTGCGTGCCCGCCACGTCATTGACGAGCGAGACCGTGCCGGGCGTTCCGTTCGACGCCGTGATGCGGAAACCGGTCTGCGCGTTGATCGCGTTGAACAGGTTCGTAGCACAGGCGTTGCCCGACGCGCCGAGCAGCACCGGGATGTTCCCTGGCGTCCCAGCCGTGAGGTTCTCGCCCGACGCGAAGTCGACCTTCGCGATGTTCGTTCCGGTCTCCGTGATGGCCGTGTTGCCCGCCGTCCCGACCGTCCCTTGCGTCAGGTTCACCACGCCGCCACCGGCGTCGACCGCCGTGATGTCAAGCGTCGGATGCAGGTTGACCGCCGTGGCGAAGTTCGCCGCGCTCTCGGTTTCGTCCGCACCGGGCGCGACAGCGACGTCACCCGTCAAGGCCGCGTTCGTGTCGAACTCGAACACAACCGTTCGGCCGGCCGAGTCGATCAGCGTGATCTTGTCCCCATCGGCCGCGGCAGCGGTGGAGAAGGTGACCGAACCCGTAGCTGCGGTCGCCGTGTCGAACTCGAACGTCCTGGCGACGAACCCATCGTTGATGATGACGGTCTGTCCGTCGGTCGGAAGACCTGTGAACACGATCGAGCCGGTGGCGGCAAGCGCCGTGTCGAACTCGAAGATCTTCGACGTGGTGCCGTCCGAGATCGTCACGATGTCCGCATCGTTCGGCTGCGCCAGCAGGGTCACGGTGCCCGTCGCGTGTGCGCCTGCCACCGAGACGGGCTTGCCGAGCACGTTGGACTGCGCGGTCTCGACCGACACGCCGGCCACACGGATGTAGACCATCGAGTTGCCTCGCTTGAGGAACTCGATCGCCGTGAGGATGCCCAAGTCGTTAGCGACTGGGAGCCCGAACGTTCGGATGAGCTGCTGCTCGGACGTGATCCGGGTCGGCGTGTTGACCGGACCCTTCGTCGCTGCACCGAGAATGCAGGGAGTCGTCCGACTGACTTCGGTCGCGACCTGACTGAACTGCAGCTCGCTCGTGTAGATGCCTGGGGATTGGCGCAGTGCCATTGCTGTGTGCTCCTAGCCGATGTGGCTATGCGGAACGGATTCGAACACGGCCTGCCTGAACTAGGTCGTGTGTTCGTTGGCCAACTCGATCCGGATGGATCGGGTCGGACAGGCCCCGTGAGGTCAACACGACCCCCGTGACCGCACCGCCCTCGTCGAGGACGGAGACCTCCAGCGCCTGCGCCATCAGATTCTCGATGACCACCAGGAACGATTGCTGAGGCTCGGGTTTCGGCGTGGCCGGAAGCAACACAGGGCGAGGGGCGTGATGTTCCACAGGTGGAGCGTCTCGTCGATCCTCGCGCTTGTTTCGCTTCTGGCTCATGCGGTGGCCCGTGGGATGTGCACGAGTCTAGCCAGCACGAGTCGCAGGATCTACTGCCAACGTCGAGGAGAGCGGTGTGCGCTTCCGGTAGGGACAGGTGTCGCAGAAGTGACCGTAGTGCGCGTTCTGCTCGGCAAACGCCATAGGACCCCCGCGCGACAGTGAAGCGACAAGCTGCGCCTCGTGCTTGACCGCGCTCATGTCGATCGGAAGACCGGAGTTGATCGCGGCGATGACGCGCTCTTGCGCTCGCTTCGACCACGACGACACCAGTCGCGGAAGGCTGTCCTTGCGGCACCGGCAGACATCAGGATCGAGTTTTGAGTGGTCCATTAGCTGAGTCGTGGGCGAAGCCCACCGGAGAACGGCTGAACGAACGTGGCAGTCGGTGCCAAGCCAGAAGGAAACGACAGAGACACGGACCCGGCACGAGGCTGAACCAGATCGACGTAGCCGATCTCGTTGTCAGCATCGAACGTTCTGGTGATCGTGTGCTCCGGAGTCACATCATCATCTTCGAGACGCATGTCGAACTGACCGCTCGCCGTCGTGAGCGCCACGACCAAGTAGGTCGAAGACCGGTCCAGCCCGTTCCACGCATGCTTCTGTGTGCCGAACAGACCTGAGCCAACCGTCGGCTGCGCTCGCGTTCCGGAGAACAAGTGCTTCACGGACACGTCGGCGAAGCTCAGATCGGCGGTGATCGCACGTCCTTCGAAAACGAGCGTGAAAATCGGCTCATCGACCAACGTGAAGAACTGCAGATCGACCCACGTCGAAGTCGCAGGCAGGACGATCCCACGCGCCAACGTCCACTGCGCCGGATCTTCGTCACCTGGGCGCTGGAACAGCTTGAGTCCGACCTCGGCCGTTGACCGGTAGCGCAACGCAACGGACAGGATCGCGATGTCGTGCGGCGTCGTGTCGATCCGAACCGGGCGGTTGGCCACGCCGATGCGATCTTGCACAGACCTCACGGTCCCGCGAATCACAGTGTCGACCCGAACACCTTCAGGAGCCGTGTCACCAGCACGAACCGTCGCAGCTCCTGTGCGCGGCCACTTACTCGCGATCGCGTCACCATCGTAATACTTGGTGTAGAGGTTCTCGCTCGCTCCGGGAGAACACGGGACGTCTGGTGCCCGATCGAACGGATTGACCTCTACGGAGCTGTCACCATCATGAGCGAGCGTGATAGGCGTGCTCACCGAGTTGACAGGCTCCGCTTGCTGCACGTCCGGCCTGAAGTGCAGCATGCGGAGGCGAAACGAGATCTCGTAGCGGATCTGGCGCGAAAGCGGGTCACCCTCCAAGTCTGACTGGTCCGCAATCCCGTCGAGCTGCAACGCCTGCCACTGCGTGTTCCATGGCTCCCGATGCGTCACCGGAATCAAAACCTCTCGGTCCGCCGCACCAAGCCTGCCGAGTTGGGACATGACCCACTCCTGCATGAACAGCTCGGTGTATCGCTTCGAGCACCAGAACGTCGCTCGGATCGGCAACCAATAAGTTCCGGGCCAGGGGTGCGATTCCCACTTCAGCGTGGCTTGGTTGAAGAACGAACGCGCGAACCGCTTCGGCACCGACGCTGACGTCGTGTCGATCTCCGGATCGCCGCGCTCGTAGGTAACGATCGGAAGCGGAAGGACCGCGAAGTCTCCCGCCTTCTTCCTGATTTCCGCGGCCGTGCCGGTGTCGATCCATCCCTGATGCACGAGCAGATCGACAACCGTCGCGAAGGCGCGCTCGCGCGTCGCCATGGTCCGGAGGATCGGATAGTTCTGCCGCGCTGGATACGAGCTTTTGAACGGGAAGCCGTCCGGGAAGTCTGTCGGCCCGCCATAGTCCACGCGCAGATTCCCGAGCCACGAATAGAACGCGGCAAGATGCGTGCGGATCGTGTCTTCGTAGCTGGCTGGAGCGGCCATTCAGTCCCCCTCGACGGCAGCGTGCGGCTTCTTGCCATAGACAACCTCGCGAACGAGCGAGACGTCGAAACTTCTCTCCGCAATCCAGTTGAAGAACACGGCAACGTCCAGCACTGAACGCGTCAATCCTGGAGCTTCGGCAACAAGACCCACAGGAGTCCCGCGAAGACGTTCGTTCAAGTAGAGCGATGCGCGTCGTGCGTCGCTCCGCCGAGTCTCGGGCGCGATCAACACGTTCTTCCCGCCGATCAGAACGACAAGCGCATGCACTGCCTTCGTGGCTTCGTCATCGCGAACAGCTTTCGGGTCGATCCCCTCGACAGAGAAAGTGCGCGTGACGTGAACGCCAAACCCGAGGTCGACATCGAGTTCCACCCGGCTGACGCTGAGCACGCGAGCAACACGAGCAGGCATGAGCTTGTCGACGAACATCACGACCCCGGATGATAGTGACGGCAGTTCAGGATGATGTAGAGACGCAAGTTGGTGTTCTTCCAGTAACCCGTCGTTTCGAACTGCTGGACCTCGAACAGATCGTTGTCCCAGACAAAACGATCGCCTTGAGTCACGGTGATCCCGAGCTTGTCCAACATCGAAGTCGGGATCGTGAGGAGCAGGTCGCGAACTTCGTCGAACCCGAGCTTCTTCAGCTCCTTCTCCCTCGCCTCTCGCCTGACTTGCGCGTGTAGTCGGACGGGCGGGAAGAACTTCTCCGGGTTGACGGCTCGTCGATCGCCACTCAGGTGCGGCTGCTTCCACTTCCCGGTCGCTGCGGCGTTGTCGACCGCTTCTCCGAGGATCGGATCGAACACAGTCCCGCCTGTCGTGCCGCTCACTGACTCAGTGTCAACGTCACCATTCACACGCTCGATCACCGTGACGGACTTGTTGAGCGGGAAGTAGGAGACTTGCGGAAAGAAGCGGACCCAACGCTCCTCGATCTGCCTGACCGCGTGAAGAACGTCTCGCCCGTAGGCGTGGGGAAACGTCGTCGGGTGCGTGAAGTCTTCCGGGAGGTAAACCATCACGATCCTCCGATCTCACGACGAATCGCTTTCACCACCTTCTTCGCGATCCTGACTCTGGCGGCCACTGCTTGCTTGGCCAAGAGCTTGCTGTGCGGCTCCCAGTGAGGACGCGGTGGGATGCGCATCTTCTGCGATCCGTGCTCAAGAACGCGAGCAACGAGATTGAGCGTCGCCTTCTGCGTGTTCCCGTCGAGATCACGAGCACGGGCTCTGGGATGAAAGCCAACACGGAACGTCACGCCAGCCTTGGTTGTCCGACGAAACAGTCTGATCTGCGACACGTAGTGCCCTGTCGCGATCATCGTGCGCGGATCCGCACCCTTCGCTTCCTTCCGCGCGAGCCAACGTGGGGACAGGTTCGTCCCGGACTCCGGATAGAACACAACGCGAAACGAAGGGAAGTCTTGATCCTGGATACGACCGACGAACGACCGTCGTGCGGCCGACGCGAACGCGAGTGTTTCGACCTCGGCCACATCTCGCGCCACCGTCGCGACCTTCTTCAGGATCGAGCGCAGCTTCGGCGTTTTCGGCGGCTTGTAGCTCATCACTCGATGACCGGTGGAATCGGCATGGTTCGGCGCTTCAGATCTTCGATCAGCTCGGTGATCCGACTGCGTCCCTCTTCCGTCAGGTCACGACCGTCCGTCTCATCAACCGAGCCTTCCGAGTTCGGGATGCCTCCGAACTTCCTTCGGTTCATCCCGAGCATGAGCTTGCACCGCGACTCGATGTAATCGAGAACCCAATCGGTGTCGGCGTCCGGAATCAGTTGCATCCCGGTCGACGCGTTCGCATCCGCGGTGTAGTTGGCGGTCCACACATACGAGACGTGCGTCGCCTCACGCACGATGTCGACATAGAGCGCGAACACCGCGCCTTCCCACTGCGCGTGCCATTCGGGCTCGGCCGAGACGACGCGAGCCGCATCTTCGGCATAGGTCAGACGCTGCGTGATGTCGCCGTATGTCTCGTCGCCGACGATCAAGTTGCCGATCCCGGCGTCAAACGGATTGAACGGGTCGATCGCCGACGGATCGGTTCGCCGGGTGATGAACTGCACGTCCATCACACCGACAAGACCAGGGTGATCGACCGTGTTGAGCACATACCGCTTCTGCGCTCGCGTAGCCGGCAGCGCCCGACGCCGAACCATCGGGCGATAGCGCGTGAAGTTGCGCACAGCCTCTCGCGTGGCCAACACGTAGTCGGACTCTGCCAGTTCGACTTCGACTTGGCTCCCGCCGAGCCGCGCGTGGATCTCTTCGCGAATGGCGGTCGGGTTCAACACGGTGTTCGGCATCGGTCAACTCCTGGTCATGCGCTTTCGCTGTCTTCGACCCAACCAAGAAGGTCTTGCGCGGCCTCCGCGAGCTTCGCCGCGTCCTCCACGCCCGAGACGGATCCCAGCTTCTTCAGCTTCGCCTTCGTCTGACAGTTCGCGACGGCATAGGCGCTCGCGTAGCCGGCCTTGCGCAGCGCGGATGCGAGCTTCTTGCTCACGCCCGGAATGTCTTCCAGAGGTCGGTCTTCGTCGTCGTCCTCTTCGTCGCCATCACGAGCGACTTCGGGCTCGGCTTGAGGCTCTTCGGGCTGATCGCCACCCGGAGACGGAGAAGGAGCGTCGTCGCCATCCTTCTTGATCGTGCCGTCTGGACGCAGCACGTCGCCAGTCGCTTTGTAGCGCCCAGGCGAAGCCTGTGCAGCCACACCCGACGGGTTGTCCACAGGCTCTTCAGGCGGCTCCACAGGCGGGGCCACAGGAGCCGGAGGGACCACGACTTGGGCGTCGTCGGGAAACGGCTCCAACAAGCCTGGGAAGTTGGCGTAGTGCGCACCGACCATGACGCACTCCTCTTCCTTGCGCCAGTGGAACTGGCTCAGCTCGCGGTAAGGACGGACGACGACCTGATCGCCGTTCGGGTTCCGGACATAGACGGGATGGGGACTCGTGTTGATGAATCGTGGTTCGCTCATGGTGTTTTGCGCGCGAAGCGGCGCAGCGGCCACGATTCTACCCAAGAGACCGGAAGGGTCTAGGGACGAAACGAGAGCGGCCTCGCAACAGCGTTTGCCGTCACGAGGCCGCCTCAGTCACCGATCAGGTGACGAACTCGGATCAGGAGTTCGTCAACTGGATGCGGGTGAACATCTTCTCGTTCACCATCTTGGTCGCGTAGCGCGACGCCAGACCACGCTGGGTCATGAAGTCGGCCAGCGTCGTCGGCTGGGTCGAGTAGAGGAGCTGATACGGCGACCAGACATAGCCGGCGTCGTAGAACTGCGAGCCCTTGTAGCCGACCAGCATGTTGCCGTTCGCCGAGCTGCCCGCGAACTTGTCCAGGTGCAGATCCTTGTAGATCCGATACTGGCCCGCGAGCGTCCCGATGAAGTGCAGGCCGTGGACCGACGGAGGAGCCGGTGCACGCTCGAACACGGTGCTCGGGAGCGACTCGACGAGGTTCGCCATGCCCGCGTCGACCACGCCCCAGTTGCCGTAGCCCTTCTGGGTTGCAGCCCAGATGCCGTTCGACGCTTGGTTCAGCGTGTAGACGAAGTCACGGAAGTGCTCCTGCTGCGAGATGCCGGACGGCACCTTGATGTTGAACGAGAACGGCGCGGTCGCCGGGGTCGAACCCCAGATCTCGCCCAGGATCTGACGAGCGGTCTCGACGTTGATCGTCTCGGCCGCGCCCTGGACGAGCGACGGTTCGAGCGACGCGCCGAGTTCGGCCATGATGTCCTGCATGGCTTCCTGGCTGTAGTTGATCTTCAGCGCACGCCGCTCGGTCTCGGCAGTCGACGTGGTGATCTGGACGTCGACTTCCGGCAGGTTCGCCGAACCTTCCGAGTCCCAGCGGTAGGACGCGGTGTTCGCCGTGCTCGTGGTGAACGTCTCCAGACCGCCCAGCGTGACCGACCACGCACCGGTGGCGTAGTTGATCGAGCTGGCCGAGATCGTCACGGCCGTGCCGGACGCCTGGACGAAGCCACCCTGGCCGTTGTCCGCGAGCACCACGGTGCCCGAGCCGGTCGTGACCAGCGACAGACGGACCGTGCCCGGACGGACGCCACCGCCGTCGCTGTAGGCCAGCGTGCCCGTGTTGGTCGCGCCCGCGCTGCCGAGGGCCGTGATCGCCTCGCCCGAGATGACCTCGTTCGAGTAGTTCTGCCCGCCGTCCTGCCAGCCCGTGTTCGCGTCGAACAGCTTCTGACCCTGGTAGTAGCTGCCCTTCGTCTTGCCGATCACCCACGACCAGTAGACGACCGTGGCGACACGACGCGTGGTCGGCTGGACCGACACGAGGTCGTTGATCGGGTTGTTCGGGAAGGCCGCGCGGATGATCGGGAAGATGTAGTCCGCGAACCCGCCGACGGTGGCCGAGCGCGTGGCTTCGTCGATGACGAACCGACCGTTCCGATCGAGCGTCTTGCGGCACTGCGTGGCCATCCACCGCTTGGCGTTCTCCAGCATGAGCGCGGTGTGCGCGCGCATCATGTCGTCCTTGATGCCGAGGCCCTGGTCCTCGTCGAAGTATTCCTTCCAGCCGCCCTCGGCTTCCGGGGTCTCTGCGAGGCGAAGACCGCCCGCGATCTGGGCTTCGAACAGCCCCTCGTTCTTCAAGATCATCATGACAGGTAGCTCCTTGGAGCGTTTTGGTTGTTGTTGGAAACAGCTCTCACTTCGAACGAGCGACGATGGCTGCCGCGAGGCGTGCACCGCGACTTGCGGTCTTCTTTGCCTCGGTCAGCTTCCACGCGTCGCTCTCGGACATGACCGCACCGCGCGGCATGACCGGCCGGGAGTGCTCGACGACCTGCTCGGATTCGACGATCGGCGTTTCGGCCGCTTCGCTGACACCCGTTCGAGTCGCCAAGGGGAGGAGACGTTCCGCGAAGTCGTAGACCTGATCCGCAGTGCTCGCAGCTTCCAGGATGTCCCGGAAACCATCGAGATTGGGAACCTGGGCAACGGCGTCGTTGACCGCTTCCTGAACATCCACGCGCACCCCCTGCGCGTGGCTCTCGGCAAGAAGCGCCTGTGCCGTAGTCAACTTCGACTCGGCTTCGGCGAGCTGTTCCGACAACTCCTGAACCCGCCACTGGGACGAGAGGAGTCCGGACTCAGCGACTTCCAGCTTCGCACGCAGTTCCTCGGCTTCCTGAGCGGTCGCAGCGTGGGTCTCCCGAAGCTCTTGGATGAGGTCGCCAGCAGAAGTGCCGTCCGACGTGTCATCGACGTGCGCCGCGTCTCGAACCGCAGATTCGATCAAGTCGTCCAGTGACTCCGTGCCGATCTCTTCGAGCACCAGCAGCTTGCTGAGCGTGCGCGACATCGCGTCCTGAACGCGAGCGTCGGCAGTGGCCGAGCGGAGCTGACGAGCGGTGCGTAGCAGAGATGCACGCAGATCACGGCGACCTGTCTCATCGAGCGTGTCGATTGCCGACTCGCACATGGACACGACGGACTCGACGCATTCCTGCACGGTCGAGTCCAGAGCTTCGGAGACTCCGGGCGCGCGGCCCTCGTTCCCCGAGCTGTGTGCCGGAACCGAACTCGCGTCCGATTCCGATTGTGGCAAACGCGGAATCGCGTGTGTCACGGAAGGACGCATCACGGCGTCCCACGTTTCGAGGACGTAGTCGTCCGGGTTGACCCGGCCCTTCTCGTCCACCGAACCACTTCCACGCGAGCTGACGCCCCACTTGACGTTCTTGCGTGTGTATTCCTGCAGGCGCAAGCCTTCCGGCGTGTCGAGCAGCTCGAACTTCGCGTGGACGCTTCCGTCTTCGCGAAGCTCCGCACCCGTCACGACCATCGCGAGCTTGTTCCCGTCCATGCGGCCGTCACTCGGATGCTCCAAGTGCCCGGTCATCGCGCGTTCACGGATCGCTTGCTGCGCTGGCGAGTTTTGATCCTTGATCCACCGCTCCCAGATCTTTCGCGGGTAGTAACGATTGTTCGCGTTGCGGATGTCGCTCGCTTGCGCCGGGCCTTCGACAACCCAAACACCACCCTTCGGCATCGAGACCTTGCGGTCTCCGATCTGACGTTCCTCCAGCTCCATCTCGTCGATCGACTCGACGAGCTTCATGCCCTGGAACGACTCGTCCAGCGACGCCGGCTTGCCGAAGGCAAACCAGACCTTCTCTCCCTGGCGGCAGTAGCCGGACGTCGGGAGGAACGATCCCAGGGATCCTTCGCAAAGCAGAACTCGCGTCATGGCAGTTGGGAGAAGGTCGTGTTCGGTTGCTCTTCGATCTGACGCAGCATCTCGGCGACGACGTCGCGCTGTGCTCCGCGAGGGATCAGGTTGATGACTCGATCTTGTCGAGGGATCACCTGAACAGCTCGAAACTCGTGCGCAGCGTCCACCGCGCGTTCTGCGAGCATCTTCGGCAAGCGCCACCAAGTCAACTGCCGAGCCACTTGCGGAGCGTAGTGACCGAGGTCGTGACTCGAACGTTTCGCGTCGTCCAGGTGGATGACGTAACGCTCGATCTCTGGGATCCACCGCAGCACAAAGAACGTGAGCGGGATCTCAACCGGCAGTTTGGCGCGGGCCATGTGCGGACTCCCGTTGGTCTTCGATACCAGGACGAGCAGCACCGCACGACGGACATGTCGATGGATACTGACCTCGATCCGGTAGCGGGAACGAGCACGACCCGCAAGGAGTCGTGCCACTGGCACCCGCTGTCGGTCGGATGAGACCCGGCAAGAAGCGGCGCGACTCTTCGCGCGACCGCCTCACGCGAACAGTTTGCGCGGGATCAACTCACCACGCGCATGCGTGATCGTGACGGTGCCGAACGCACGCAGTTGGTTCGACGCACGGAACCGCCAGAATCTCTGCGCTCCCGATGCGTTCGGTCCGTCGACAGTCGCGACGAAGGTGGCCAGCGGCGGCACCGTGACCGAGTTGCCGAGCGTCCCGGCAACACGCATCTGCCGGGTGCTGTAGCCGCCATCCAGGTTGTCCGCTCCGTTCTGGAGCGTGAGCACGAGGTTTTCGGTCCTGGAGTGGTTCTGGATCTCGACCTGGACGTCTCCGAGCGCGTCCACGCGCTCGAAGATGAAGTCCTGATCCGTGGCCGACGCACCGAGTGCAGGAGCGCGCCCGACCGCGAACTGAACAGTGCTCGGAAGGGTTCTCGTGTTGGAAGCCACTTTGTAGTCCTCGTGCTCGTTGACTCAGTGTCAGTGCAAGACCACCGACGAACGCCGGTCAGATCGTCTTGAGCTGCAGGATCTCGTCGCCGCGAACCTGCATCTCGCCCCGACCGCCACCGACCGCCTGCAGGCGGAAGAAGTTGTCCTGGCCCTGACGCAGGTTGATCTGCCACTCGCGATACTGGCGAGCGGGGATCGACACGTCGGCGACGGCCGTTCCGTTCGGGGTGGCCGCCGTGTCGGTCCAGCTCGACCCGTCGGCCGAGACCTGGAGCGTGACGGCGATCGCGCCGGTCAGCGGTTCGTTCTGGTTCTCGACGCGCACCGACAGACGGCCGCCGCGGCGGACCGAGAAGGTGAGCGGGGCATTCTCGGTGACTCCGGCTCCGAAGCCGTAGGTTCCGACATTCGCGACTTGCGTGCGTGGCATCGTGTCCTCTTGGGTAGTTGGGCTGTTCGCCGGCCGCCAAAGCTACGCGGAGGCGAACTGCAATGCAATCTCCTGAACCTCACCAGACGCCGAGACCACCCCAGCGCCGTCGAACGAGAAGTCACCGTAGACCTGCTGCTCGGCGATCTTCGCGATGAACTCGTTCATGGTCGGGCGACTGCCCGCCGTCGTGGACATCCACTCCTCGGCAAACCGAGACAGGTGCCCATCTTCACTCGCAGTTGCGGCATGTCCGCGCTCGTCGATGACGAGGGTGTCGACGACGAGACCACGCCCGTCGCGAAGCAAGATCTTACCAACCGCACGTTCCCGTGTCTCGTCCTCGACGAGCTGATCGAGAAGCACGGCCGGCAATGACATGACGTGCTGGATCCACGGCTGGAAGTCGTAGTCCGGTTCCGACGTGGACCACGTCAGGAGCTTCGACAGATAGATCGGCCTCCCGTAGTGCGCGCGCAACTTCGAATCGCGAAGGAGGGCCGCTTGATCTTCGTCGGTCGGTGAGGCGATCAAATAGCCCAACTCGTGATCGAACGTCCAGGACCCCTCGCCGTCTTGGCGCGGCGTCGCGTCGATCACGATCACGCCGACTCCTTGCTCGTCTTCTTTCTGCCACCAATCGGCCAGGAACAGGAGAGTCGATCGGTCTCCGACCACCACGAAGTCCAGCGGAACGACGACATCCTGTTCCGGGATGCGTAGCTCGACGCCAGCGTGGAGAGCCTTCAGCAGCGCGTTGTCCATGGTTACCAAACGAAGATCTTCTCAGGGGTTCCGAACCTGAACTTCCATCCGAGCTTCTTGACCAGCGCGATGCAATCGTCCGCTTCGGACTTGGACGAACACTTCGCGGCGACCAAGTAGGTCTGCAGGTCGATGTCATGTCGGACCACGATCTGACCTCCGGACGACGCACCGATCGAACCTTCTCCGACGATCCACTTGTCCGGCATCGTGTATCGGGTCGCGGTCACGTTGCCATACGAGTCCGTCTTGCCGACCATGTAGACGTCGAGTCGGAGCGCGAGCGACAAGTCGAAGTAAAGGTGCTTCGGCTGGAACGATCCTTTCCGGAGACAGCAGAACACACCTTGCGACCCGCCCTGCTGGAAGTCGCTCGATGGCGACGCACCTTCCTTGACCACGCCGTAGAACGGCTTCACTTCATTCGCGAGGAGCGCGCCGTTCGTCGCGACGTCCTTGAAGAACTGAATCGTCGTCCCGTGGCCAAGCAACGCGTGCGCCACATAGGTCTTGTCGCCGAGAACCTTGAGAAGCCTGGATCGGTCCCACCCGATGCGCGAGTGCCGATAGAACCCAGCATCGAACGCGTCGTGCGATCCGCGGAAGTCCTTCTCCAGCGCGGCATCGACGTCTTTCACCGACATGCCCGCAAGAGCCGCAACCCGCGATCTGAGCTTCTGCACTGCGGTCGACCGATCTCCAGCCTCGTAGACCGACATGGCCGACGCAAGTTCCGGATCGACCAACGCAGTCCCGTCTGACGTCGGAGTGAACTGCCCGCCGCCTTGCAGAGCCGACGCCTGCTTGGCGAGGTATAGAACTCGCTGGTCGTCTTCCGTAGCCGCGGACATCGAGATCCCCGTCGCTTCTCCGAACAGCTTGAGCAGACGAGCAACGACCGGAGCAGACGGCTCACCAGGGATCACGCCCCAGCACAACCCCTTCACACCTTGAACGCCAGCCTTCACGTCGCCCGACTGGACCGTCGGATTGAAGAACAGCTTCCCGCCGGTGGCCGGATCCTCCACAACGAACTGAGACACGAGCGACGAGTTGACCACTGGCTTGTGCAACCCGGTCACCGTGATGCCTGATGAGTCCGCCGAAACGTTCGGGTAGCTCGCTCCCTGGTTCTTCAAGTGCGCCTTGAACGCCTTCTTCGGCTTCGCAGCTTGAACCGCGGGCGGCGGCTCATAAACGAACTCCGTGAACATCGGCGAGTGCTGTCCCATGAGACTCGCTGCGTTCGCGTTCCAATAGTCGATCGTCGAGATGTAGCCGAGATACTGGTCGGCCATCGCGTTGACCACTTCGTTCGGCTCTCCCGTCGGTCCGAACGTTCCCTTCGTCTTGGTGTTCTCCAACAGGACCTGAAGAACTGGCTTCATCGCGAGTGCCGCGGCAACCTTCTGCGCATTCGGCTTGCCGTCGGCGTTCACGCCGTTCAGGTGGTAGTTGATCGTCTTGATCGCAGCGAACAGCTTCTCGTAGATCAGGTCAGACTTGTCTGCGAGAAGTCGCTGAGGCCCACCAGCGCCATCGGTCACTTCCACCACACCGCTTGCCAGCAGTGTCGACGCGGCCTTCTGCCCGGCTTGCTTGGTGAGCCGGAAATGCAACAGCGTCGCGGGCGTCTTGTTGCCCTTGCCCGCGTCCCAGAACACGGCACGACACATGACCTCTTGGTTTTCGATCCACGGTCCGTCGATGCGTAGGCTCTTCCCTCTCCACCCTGCCTCGACCGCTTGCTTGAGCGTCTCTTCCTGCTCGACACCGAAACCAAGCTCCGACGGCTTGGACTTGAGCACAGGCTCTTTCGGATCGACCTTCAAGCCGCCCGAAGCTCCAGGCCACTTGAACCCACTCCGGAGCGAGCGCAACACCTTCGTCCAGGCGTCGAAGTAGCCCGCCCGGCGAGCCTCGACCGCGTTCAAGAACTTCTCCACGTCCGCGTCGCTCATCTTGCGAAGCGCGAACAGCTCCGCGAACACGCTTCGAATCTTGTCAGTCGTCAGATTGCTCTGGATCGACTCGATCGTCGCGCGCATGGCTGCGAACGCAGACGAAGGGATCTCCGCCTTCTTCTCCATCCAAGCGAGAAGCAGAAGTCGAGCGTAGATAGACGCCTCCCACTCGACAGTCCGTGGGTCGATGCTCGTGTCACGACCCATCAGCAAGAACTTGAACGACTGACTCTTGTCGATCGGGACGATCTTGGCTCCGGTCTGGATCCAGTTGCCCGCATGCCCGTCGTAGTCTCCGACGAACATGTCGAACGCGTGCTGACTCAACAGCTCTGCCTTGTTCGCGTCACTGAGATCGTTCGGGTCGTTCGGCACGGCCTCGGCCGCATCGAAGAACGGCTGAATCGACGCGCGCTGTCCTTCGTAGTCGAGCACCCCAACTGGCACGACGTTCGACTTGACGCGAGCCGCCAAGACCGCAGCGATCTTGTCCGTCTCGGCCTGTGCAGCGACACCAGGACGCCACTTGATGAAGAACTTGTTGCCGACCGGATCCTGAACGATCACGACCGGCTTGGAAGCCTTCTTGAGTGTCGTCGCACTGATCGCCTTGAGCGTCACTGACGTCGGGTTGGCGATGACCGAAAGCATCGAGGCTGTGACGAGCGGCTCGTCCGACACGACGGTAGCCTTCTTCGGCGCGACCGCCACAGGAGCAGATGGCGCGACCAACGACCCTGTGGCAACCGGCGCAGAAGGGGCCATCGCCTTCTTCTTGCCTGACTGCGTAGCGGCCATGCGCGCCTTGAGGCCCGCCAAGACCGCGTTCTTCTGCACTTCCGTCAGAGCGCCAGGAACAAACAGACCGGCCAGCTCACGCACGATGTTCAGCGTGCTCACGGCGTAGTAGGGGACATCGCTTTCCTTGAGCCACTTGAGCTTGAAGACCTCCATTCCGATCTTGCCGGCCTTCAAGTCGCCACCGGCGTCGAAGATGAGCTTCATGCGTGCCATCACGCCCGGATCCGGATGCGAGAACCACGGATCCTTGTTCGTTGACTCAGTGTCACTGGCGAAGACGTGATAGCCCTCCGCACCGGCCGCCGTGGCCGGGAGTGCAGCGGCAAGACCAGCGCCCGACAGCCCGAGCAAGTAGTGATGATACTTCCCGTCGGTCCCGAGCCAACTGACGTAGCCAGCCGCCGTGTATGGCGTCCCGGCCTCCGTTTCGAACAACTGCCCGAACGATGGTCCGACACTTCTCGTCCTTGCCGTGTTGAACTCGGTCGGCATCGCAGCCTTCCCGAGCGACACCTGCTCTTGCAAAGCTGACACCATCGCGGTCGTCACCGGGAACGGGCTCTTGAACAACAAGAGCTTCCACACGTCCACGTCCGGGTCTGCGGGCACGAGAACCCCACCGTCGGGAACAGTCGACACGCTCGCAGCCGTCTTCGAACCTTGCCCTGCGTGTGTGATGGCCGAGTGGACTGCCGGTGTTTGCTTCGGGGCGTAGCTCTGTGGGATCGTGTTCTCGTTCAGCCAAGAAACGAGTGCAGACACCGCGTCCTGCTGCCAAGCAAGACCACCAGACGTGAGCAAGTCGGTCCACCACTTCGCCTGCTTGAACGCGTTCGTGCTGAGATCGACGAGCGGCTTGCACGTCACCGCATCGACGTCTTTCCCCTTCGCCTTGTCGTGCGGGTTGCCACCCGTCACATAACCAACGTAGAGCCTGACCACGCCTGACTCGGATCGGAAATCGCCGAGCATCGCAACCGGCTTGGCGGTCATGCCCGTCGACTCGAAGAACGACTTGACCGCTGACATCATCGGGCTTTCGCCCTTGTCGACGACGCCGCGAGGGATCGCGATCTTTGAGCTGTTGCTGTCGTCCGACGGATAGACCAGGACGATCGAAGCGTAGTCCGTCACGAACACACCACCAGCACTCGACAACGTCGCGCCGGCAGGGAACACCGCGAGGATTCCAGATTGAACGTGCTTGCCCGGCGACGGCTTGGCGATCGTCGTCTCGGTCACAGGAGCCGGAGCGTCCCAACCGTCAGGCGGAGCAGACGGCAAAACGATCACGTTGTTCGGGTCGAACCCGTTCACGACCGTCACGGGAGCATGGTTCTTTCCCTTCCCGAAGACCGCTTCACCGACCGCGGAAATCTCAGTTCCGTGCGCATGCCACCGGGACAAGTTGGCAAGAGCGGCCTTCGAGACGATCCCGTAGTCGGTCGCTCCACCCTGATCGAGCACAGCTTCTGGACCCGTCGGGCCATTGACCCACGCGAGAATCGCGGTCTTGACCCCGTTCGAGAACACAAGCGGGATGTTGACCTTGAACAGAGCGTCGGCCGGAGCTGGCACATACTTGAGCTTGAAGCTCTGCACGATCGCCTTCGCTTTGGCCGACAAGACGTAGTTGAGCTTCAAGGCCGGTGACTTCTGCGCTCCTGGTGGCGGCAGCAAGTCGGCCAAGACGACGTCATCCACGTAGAGAAGTGGCTTGTAGTCGAAGTTCCCAGCGATCGCAGTCTTCCAGTTGATCGTTCCCTTGTCCGTGCGGATCACATAGACCAACTGCTCCTTCTCGTTCTTCGCGTAACCCAAGATGGTTCGCGTGTTCTTCGTTCCATACTGATAGACGCCTGCGAGCTGCAGCTTGAGCTGGCCAGCGCCATCAGCGGCCGTCACGGGAGTCCACGACTTCGCCGCGATGAACGAAAAGGCTTCGGAGGTCCCCGACAAGGCATTCGGATCCGACGCGATGGCCGACTCGGGCTTCGGATCGGTCGGAGCGTAGGTCGAACCGCCGATGACGGCGCTCACGACCTTGAGCATCAGGTTGGACCCGTCGAACACCACCACAACCGGATACGTGACCGTCCCGAAGTCTGCCGCGAACACCGCCACGATCACGCCACCAGTGGTCGACGCTCCTGGCGTCAGGTCGCCCATCTGTGAGATCTGCGAGATCGTGTTCGTCTGGTTGCCGCCCGACAGCACGCCACCGTAGACCGTGACGAACGGAGTCAGGGACTCCGGGACCGAGAACTTGCCCAAGACCTTGCCTTCTTCCACCACCTTCCGCGGCATGTAAACCGGGATCGAATGGTGAGCCTGCGACACGGCAAGCGGGAGCACACGATAGGTCTTCGGCGTGACGCCACGGATCCAGTAGTTGCCGGTGCTGAGCTGCACGACCTCGTCGATGTGCAGCCCAAACGGGCTTGCCGTGGACATCGGCGTGCTCTGTCCCGGCGGCTGCTTCGCGTCATCCGAACCCTTGATCCCGACCTGCGAACTCTTCACGTCAATGGGCGCGAAGCTCGGGGAAGCGATCGGCTTGCTGATTGACGTGTCGTTCGACGCATCCGTGCCAATAGCCGGAGGTTCACTCCCTCCGAAGTTCTTCGGGTTGACCATCGCGGCCGACTTTGGCCCAGATTGCTCGGCGCTGTAGCCGAGCTTCATGTCCTTGTGCGCCTTCGTGACCTTCCACGTCCCGTCGAGCAGGTAAGCGTGCGCCACATTGACGTCAACGACGTTCAGCTCCCCCGTCGACCGCTGGAGGATGAAGGCCCATCCTTTCGCGCGGCGGAAGCAACCAAGAAGCGTTCGATCGAGGACCCCTGTCCGGATCACACTGTAGATCCCGGCAGGCGTGCCGAGCTTTGCCGCTGCGGCGCCAAGCTCCGTCGTCTGGATCTTCTGCTGTTCGAGCGTTTCCGGATCGTCAACGTTCAGAAAGTCCGCAATCGCCTTGAGCTGCTTCTTGTCGCTCAACGTCTGTTGGAGCTTCACACCTTCCGCAGGGAGAGCACCGGCGTCGATGAACTTCTGGAACGGTCCGCGGACGTCGCAGTCGAGTGGAAGGTCGTCCAGGATGTTCGTCCAGTTGCCCTTCCTCCAGTCCGCGTTGTAGATGTGGAAGAGCGATCCCGCGATCTTGTTCTCGGCCATCCACCGACGCGCAGCGCCCAGTGCCTTCTGCGCGAGTGAAGGCACGATCTTCTTGCCGAAGTGCGCCCTGACCATCAGGTCTTCGAGCTGGTTCGGCAGATCTTCGAACTTCGTCCCAGCCGGGTCCTTGAAGAACGCGCCCTTCGGGTGGAAGAACGCGACGTAGATGCGGACCGCATCGCAATACTGGATCAGCGCGAGAGGCTCTTGGCTCAGCGTCGGTGGTCGCTTGACCGACCCGTGCAGCTCTCCGAGAAGGTCCGGCTTCTCGGCCGCGAGGATCATGTAGGCGACGAACACCGGCCAGACGATCCCGATCGTCGCCTTCGTCGGGTTCTCACCGGTCATCAACATGAACGGCTTGACGTTCTCTTCGAGCACACCACAAGCGCGCAGGTCATTCAGATCGACCATCGCGGCGAGGCGATACTCGGCGTCTTCGAACTGAAGAGCCCGGCGTGCCGCGTCGAACGGATTGACGCCATAGACGCGACGACGGATCGCGTTCGCGACAGCCTCGCCCGACGGTCCGAACGCTGCGTGGAGGTCGAGGGTCTTGCCAGTCGCCCGGTGATAGTCCTCGTAGAAGCGCGCGGCCTTGGCTGGAGTGTCGAGCCCATACTCCCACCGAAACGCACCGACAGCGAATCGCGAATAGATCTCGTCCGGGCTCGACCCGAGCAGTTCCGAATACGAGTCCGCCAGCGCGACCCCCTGACGAACAAGGTCTTCGTGCTTTCGCTCGGACCATACCTTGCCGTGCTCCCCGCCCCGAAGAGCCCACGACCTCGCGAGCCCGTCCACCCGCGACGACAGCGCCGCTTGCAACTTGGCTGCGTAGTGGCGCTCGTTCACACGGAAGAACCGAGCGATGCTTGCCACGTCTTCGACCGACACTTCACCAGTGACAAGACGCTCCGCCAACGCCACACCTGACACTTCCTGATCGAACGGAAGCGCGTGGGTTCGGTGCAGCTCCAGCGCAGCTTGCGCGATCGCCTGGACGGCCTTCGGGACCTGAATGCGCAGTGGTTCCATGCGTAGTGACGCTGACGTGGCCAGCGCGGACCATTATCCCGACAGGGAGTCGGATTGCTAGGCAGCGGGCGTGAGCTTGACCCAGTCCGCGCCTTCGCCATGCACTTGCTCCGCCCACCGCTTCCGGATCACGTCTGCGAATCGCGGATCGACTTCGCAACCGAAGCACACGCGACCCAGCTCCTCCGACACGACGAGCGTTGTCCCGCTCCCGAGGAACGGATCGAGAACCAAGTCTCCACCATCGGTGCACACTTCGAGAAGAGATCGGATCAAAGCGATCGGCTTCTGCGTCGGGTGTAGCGCGTTCTCCGGCGGCTTCGGGCACTCCAGCACGTCAGAGAGCCCGCACCGAACGTGCGGTCTCGACCCAGCCGCATGCCCAACCATCACGGGCTCGGACTGATGTAGATAGCCACGGCGACCCATGACAGCCGGACCGAACGGCAAGCGATCCTTGACCCAGAACAACCAACGAAGGACTGCGCCTCCCTCGGCCATCCAGGTCGAATGCAGCTTGCTCATCTCCTTGAACGAGATGAACGATACGAGCGGTCCGTCCGTGTGCTTGCGAACCACCTTGCAGAGCGACAGGACGAACTCGTTCCACTTCTCAGGATCCTGATCGTCCCCTTCGATCGTGTCGCCCCAAGCCGCGGCGTAGTTCACGTTGTAAGGAGGATCCGTGACGCAAGCCGCGGCCTTCTTCTTCCCGAGCAACGCAGGCACGCCGTCGTGAAAGCTGCCACAGAACAGCCGGTGCTTCCCGAGAACGTAGATCTGCCCGGTCTTCGACTTGGGCTTGCCTTCCGACTTCTTCCCCGTCTCGGCCGCCTCAGCACCAGCCGACACGGAGACCCGATCAGCGCGCTTGCGAAGGTCGTCGATCAACGCATCGAAGCGTGCGTAGTCCGGCCGTGGAAGTGACGACGACAGGTCGGGGATCGAGTCGATCGCCTTCTGCGCGTCGAACGTTCCCCGGATCGCCGGGTTGTTCATCGTCAAGTTCGCGATCTTCTCTTGCTCTGCGTCGAGCTTGACCAGCAAACAGTCCGCGAACTCGATTCCATCCGCAACGAGCGCGCTCACGCGCTGATGACCGCTGACGAGCCGGAACTCGCCGTCGATCACGTTCACAACAGGCATCTCCAGCATTCCGAAACGAGAGAGCGACTCACGCAGACCGCGAAACGCGTCATCCGTGATGACCCTCGGGTTGTAGCTCGCAGCCGTCAGGTTCGAGAGACGCAGGCGCTTGATCGTGCCAGCGTTTGGAAGCTCAGCGATCTTCTTAGGCATTGGCCATCTCCATCTCGGTCGGCTTTCGCGTGCGAACACCCCACACGCCCTCGCGGTTTCGAACCGGGTCGTCCATCGCGAACAAGTCGACAGACTGGTCGTCGGCCCACGTCACAAACTTCCCGTCGGTGTCGAGCAGCCGGAACACCATGCCCTTGCCGAGCAAGTTGAACGGGACGTCGATCCAACTGCTTCCGCACTTCACGTACACGCGACGTGCGTCAGGATCCCGAACTGCCGGCGTGTAGTGCGCGCGCAACGCACTCGTGAACTGTCCTCGGCTGTCGAGGTAGTAGCGCAGATCCTCTTTGCGCTCGCTGGGATGCCCTTCAGTCATTGGGCCACCGTCAGTGCTCGCCAGTCCGCCCCTTCTCCGTGGACGAACTGCGCCCAGCGTCGTCGAACACGGTCGGCTTCACGAGGAGACGAGACATAGCCAACAAGCCTTCGACCCGTCTTCTCCGCGGCCACGATCGAAGCTCCTCCGTCAGCCATCACGTCAAGAACACGCTGGCCAGCAGTCGAGCTGTCCTGAATGGCCTGGACGACCGATTCGACTGGCGCATGCACTCCAGCGGGAGTCTTGAGCTTCCAGACGTTGCCTCGCGACAGACCGCCATAGAACGGATGCGGTTGCCCTTCCGGCCACCCGTAGATCAGCGCCGTCGACGTGCAGTTGAACGGCACCTTCTTCGACGCAGTCGCATCGTGGTAGCAGATGATCGTGTTGCTCCAATGTCCGCCACACTCCAGAAACCGGGCGTGAACCAGAGGAAGGATCGACGAGCTGACGGACAGATAGACAGCTCCCGACGTGTTCTGCAGCGTGTGACGGATCAACACGTCGAGAATCGCAGACGACGGGTTGTCCGGAAGAGACGTCAGCGTGACGAACGCCATCGACGCCCGGTCGATGCCAAGTGCTGTGATGTCACCAGGAGCCGTCAGCTTTCCGCAGAAGATCCGATGCTCTCCGAGCGCGTAGACCTGCCCAGCCTTGCTGATCGCTTCGCTCTTTGCCGGCGGCTCACTGAGATCGTCCGCGGTCTTTCCAACCTTGACGACCTTGTCAGCTTGCGTCGCCTCCGCGTTCCGCATGACCTGCTTGAGCAGCGCGTCGAGACGTAGACTTGGCATCGTCTCCTGGTCCGCGCATGCCTTGGCCAGATCCTCCAGAAGCTCGCGAGTGAGTTGCGGGACGAACGTTCCTTCGATGTGCGGATTGTTCAGCGCGTAGTTGGCTTGCTTCTCCGTCGCGTCGTCGAACCGCACGACAACGCATTCGACCTCTTCAACGCCCATCTTCTTGAGCGCCGCGATGCGTTGATGCCCGCCGACGACACGAGGCGGAGAGTGCCGAACGTTCACGATCGGCAAGGCAAGGACGCCGAACCTCATCAAGCTCTCGGAGAGCCCGCGCAGCGCATCCTGCGTGATCGAGCGCGCGTTGTAGGGGGCGTCCTGCAGCTCGGCGAGCTTGAAGACGCGGCGCTTGATCCTGGCGTAGTCGGACGGCTTCTTGGGTGGCGTTTTCACCGGGCTCCTCGACGAGGAAGGGAACCCGGACGATAGGGAAAATGCCGGCTCGGGGGAAGAAGGGAACCCGAGCCGGCGGCTGCCAGACGCACGAAAGCTATCCGACTGGGGCGAGCTTCGCCAGCGCGGCGCTCAACACGACCATCGCGAGTTCGTATTTCGCCACACGGTGTCGATGGACCTCGACGCGGACCGCGATGACGTGGTCAGGAAGCGGCGTGTTGACGTTGTCTTCGAGGTCGAGCAGCTTGACCCTGATGGCTGCGACGTCACCTGAGTCCGCAACGCGCATGATGTAGTCGCAATAGGACTCGTTTGGCTGGTGGCGCAGCAGCAGAGCTGACCGAACTGTCTCGGAACTGACGCCGCGGCGGACGACCAGATCCGGTGACAGCCGTGAATCCTCGAACACATCGTGAAGCAGCGCGAGCGACTCCTCACGCGGTCCGTATAGCTGCCGCGCTCGTGTCGCCACAGGCCGACAGTGTGATTCGAAGTAGTCGAGCCCGCCCCAGCGAACTTGACCGTGATGCGCCTCTCGCGCGACTTCCTCGGCGATCTTGACTTCACCGTCGTGCATCAGAGCCTCCCAACCGATTCCCAGAATCGGCGAATCTCGACCCACTGATCCTGCTCCATCGCGACTTCGAACAGCACACGCGGTTGCGAAGACTTCCGAGCCGCGACAGACAGGACGAGCAAGAGAACCAGAACGAAGAGAAGTGCGGTCATGTTAGTGCGAAGCGTGCGGCGCTGCCGCGAGTTGGTTTGACGAATCGAAAGCAAAGCCGCATCCGCGGCAGTAGTTGGTCGTGCCGTGAAGGCGGACGGATCCGAACACAGGCACAGAGCGTGACGAAACGAGCGACAGCTTGCTGTCGACACCGATCGAAACTGCAGCGTGCAGCAAGCGGTCAAGCTGCCGCTTCGCTCGCGCGATCTCGACCAGATCGAGATACGACCAGTCCGAAGACAACAGAAGCTGACCGATGGTGGCGACTGCGTCGATCGCTTCCTTTCGCTGTGCCACGTTCATCGGAGTGCCCCCAAAAGGACCGAGACGAGCCAGACCAGTGACACAAGGTCAACGGTCAATAGCGACAAGAACAGCGAGCGACGGGTCATGACGACCTTTTCGACCGAACGCCGGTGAGACTTGAGCGGATTCATCGCACACGCTCCGGAGACAAGGCGCACAGGAATACGCGCAGTAGCACAATCGCGAGAACGATCGCGGCGATCGCGGTCCAGACAGCTTCGAGCGACAGGTGCATGCCCCTCCTTTCGGCAAGGATAGGGCAGAACTTGAACACAGGCCCAACGGAGTCTCGTTTCGAGGCTCTGTCCCGTCGCCTTCAGTTTCGCCGCGATTGCGCCGATACGGCGCGCATGGAACGCACCGAACGCCGCCCCGTCCCGATCCTCCGGAAGGATGACGTGCTGATCGCTCCGCCGGCTGATGTGCGGCGCATCATGCTCCGCGTGCTGGCCGCGCTGCCGTGCCAGACTGGATGCCGCGCCACTGTCCTTCCGATCCTGCTCCGGCGCATGCCCGATTCGTCGCTTCCCGCACTCGTCCGGATGGTCCGGTGCGAGGTCTCGTCACAGCGGCGGTTTGTCGAGTTGGTCGGGCTGCCGGCGTAGCAGTGTCTGCGTCGCTTCGAGCGCCTCTTGCGCTTTCTGACTGGATGCTCTCGACCTTTCGTCAGCTTCACGAACGCGCCTGTTACCGGCGGCGATCTCTTTCGCGAAACCACCAGCACCAGCCGCAACCAGGATCGCGGCCATCGACTCGCTCTTGTCGAGGATGACCAAGACGACGCCCGCGAAAATGCAGACGACCGAGAGGATCAAGATCTGCGTCGAGTTCAGCATGGCATCACGCCTCGGTCGTAGTGACGCTTGTCTGAGCAGCGGTCATCGCCGGCCCAGCATGCGCGCAACAAGGGAAGCCTGCGAGCCACGCGACAGGACGATCGGCTGGCCGGTCTCGATCAACTCTTCGCGGTCGGTCGCGTCGTCCGCGTAGACCTCGCGCACTCCGTTCTTCCGCTTGTCGAGCATCCCGACGAGGTCCGCGAGCGTCATCTCGACCACGTCCCGGCCGGACGGCAGAGCGATCTCACGTTTCGCCGGCTCGGAGGAAGCTGCGTGCCGAACGGGCGCTGCGGACTCGACCACCGGCTTCTTCGCAACCCTGGCAATCGCCACAGCAGTCGAGACGCTCGACCCCGCAGTGACCTTCGGAAGCTCACGAACCGGAGGAGTCGTAGTCACGTCAGCACCTTTGGTGGGGCGGCCCGCAACGGCGCGGGCCACCTTCGGTCACTTGCTGGCCGGCTTGGCCGTCAAGCGCGACATCGCGCCTGCGAGCCGCGCACCTTCCGTCAGCGCACCGGCCGCGATGGAGGCACCCGGACGCTGGCTCTCGACCACGATGCGGCCTTCGATCGGCTTGCGCGCCGACTCGGAGACGACGCCCGCGACCGTGGCGACCTCGAAGGCCGACTCGTCCACCGGGACGTTGTGGCCGAAGACGGCGATCGCGTCTTCCTTCATCTTGCGGCGAGCGGCGAGCGCCGCCTTCTTCTGCTTGCCGACGTTGGCCTTCTTGTAGCGCGCGATCTTGGCCTTGTTCGACGCCTTGACCATCGCGGCCTTCTTGTAGGCCGGACCCTTCTCGTAACCGCCGCCACCGTAGCCGCCCGTGCTGGTCTTGGCGCGCTTGATCGCACCCTTGTTCAACATGGCGAGCATCATGCGCGCGACGTTCGCGTGGCCGGCCTTGCCCTTGCGCGCCATCTTCTTGAACGCGCCACGAGCGAACTTCTCGGTGATGCCGAACAGGTTGCCGACGGCTGCGAGACGCGCCTTGTCCTCCAGGCTATCGTCCGGGAGCGTGTCGACGTAGTGCTCGAACATCGAGACGAGATCGTCCGGATCGACGAGCTGGGCCGCGACGTCACCCGGCAGGAACTGCGTGCCACCTTCGTCGAGCACGTCGTCGAAGTCCGAACCGGCACCATTGACGATGCCTTCGGCGATCGCCTTGTCACCACTGACGAGCTTGCCGGTCTCGTCGAACTCGACGATGTGGGGCTTGGCGGCTTCGTTCTCGAACACCGCACCGAAGTCGGCGTGGGTCAGGAAGTCGTTGATGACTTGGGCTTCGAGCTTCAGCTCACCGTCCTTGGTGAGCAGTTCGACGTCGTGGACGTCGTTGGCGGACTCGGCGATGAGCTTGACGGGCATGTGATCGTTCCTCTTGAAGTTGCAGAAGTGTAGTTGGATTGACGGTCTGACGCCAGTGCGTCACGCAACGGCCTTGCGGATCGCCTCGGCCACCGAGGCCGGCACGAACATCGAGACGTGGCCCTCCCGGACCGTGACCTTCGTCTTCGAATCGAGGCCGTTCTTGGCCGCGGCAGCGACCAGGGCTTCGGCCTTCGCGAGCGGGACGGTGACTTCGACCACGCCACGAGACGCGCCGGAACCACCAACCTGATCGCCTTCCTCGTCCAGGCTCTCGTCGTCGCTGTAGAGGCTCTCACCAGCAGCGTGCGCGGACTTGATCGCCCCGACCTTGCCCTTCAGCTTCGGCTTGGGCAGCGCCCCGCGCTTCACCTGGATGCACCCGGCCTTGTTACCAGTGGACGCACGCGTCTTCGGCTTGGTCCCCTGCATGCCGGCTTCGTCGAGATCCTCGTCATCTTCGGCGAGGTTCGAGCCATCGTCTTCGACGCTCGCGACCTGTGCGCGAACGACAGTCGACGTAGGAGCCGTCGGACGAACCGAGCCCGCCGAGTGCTTGAGCAAGCGGCCCATGATCTCCTTGGCGAGATAGAGCCAAGAGCCTTCGTCACCGCTGGAGCCCGCGACCTTGCCCGCGATGATGACGGCTTGCTGCGCGACATCACGACCGATCTTGAAGCGCGTCGCGAGTTCGCCGTAGCCGACACGCGGATGCTTCTTCAGGAACTTCGCGATCTCGTTCGCGAGCTTGGACTCGGCGGACTCTTCGAGCGACTCCTCGAAATCGTCCTCTTCGTCTTCCTCGTCTTCGGAGTCGTCCGACTCTTCGTCGTCCATCTCCTCTTCGTCTTCCTCGTCTTCGTAGTCCGCCTCTTCGTCGTCCTCGGACTTGGCCTCCATCGGCATGTCGTCCATCGCGGCCTTCTTGGACTTGCACTTGCCGGCCTTCTTGCGAGCTTCCGCGATCTGCTCGTTGGTCAGCTCGATGATCTCCTGACCATCTTCGAGCATCCCTTCGGCGACCTCACGCGAACTGGCGAAGGTCGGATGATCGCCGCCCACGATCACGAAGGTCATGCCTTCGTCGGCCATCTCGGCGACAACGCGCGCATCCAGGTCGACCGAGTTCTGGAGCTGTGCGCGGCGCTTCGCGATGCGGCGCTTGTTCTGCTTGTAGTAGCGGGCGCGCTTCATCCGGCTGCTCGACTTCCTGGCGGCGCGACGACGTGCGCGCAGGGCCATGAGCTGACCGCCTGACTTCGGCTTGTTGCGCATCCGCGACATCCGAGCGCGGGCACCGGCCGACACCTTGAAGCCCTTCTTGAACTCGTCGATGCGGTCCTCGTCCACACCGCAGGCTTCGAGAAGCTCGCACCCGCGATGCAACGCACCCTCGTAGTCGCCGGCTTCGAGCATCTCGTCGATCTCACGCAACGTCGACAGGTGCTCGTTCGGATCGCTTGCGACGGCTTCGGCGAGCGCAGCTTCGAACGCCTCGATCACGACGTCCTCCATGACGTCGGCCTCGTCGAGCGTGACGGATTCTCCGTCCGCACCTTCCACGATCAACTCGCCGTGGAACGGCAGCTCATCGCCTTCGTTGGTTTCGAACACTGCCTGTGTGATGTCGCGCATGTAGCCCTCGGTCAGTCTTGGGTCTTGAAAGCTAGCGAAACAGTGACGTCGTGTCACTGTGGCGGTGCAAAAGTCTCGATCGACCATCCCGATGCTTCGAGCTTCTGGCGGGTCGACTCCATGGCTTCCCGGAGCTTGGCCGGGTCCGCCAGCAGCTCGGCCTTGACCGAACCGAGCGAGTTCCAGCCCGACACCCCGAAGAACTGCTCTGCGACGGTTCCGTCCGTGCGCCAAACGCGAATGATGCGCTGTCCGTCTCCGAACGGCTTCGTCGCGCGCATCCACTCGCCAAGCGACTCGGCGATCTTCACGCCCTTGGGATTCACGTAGGCCGTTCGCATCGTCCCGCCGCTTCCGCGAGGAGGATAGATCGTGACCTCGATCCCTCGGGCGTCGCTGCGACCCGTCGCGATGCCGTCGATCGACCACTTTCCGTTCCCGTCCTGGAGCACGACCTTCGTGCCCTTGGCGAACGACTCGTCGATCGACTCACCGTAGCTCCGCGCATGTCGAGAAGCCGAGGCCAGATCGCGCTTGACCTGCTCGAACCACTCGACATCGCCACGATGGTCCTTGGCGCGGAACCACTGGGTCACGTCCTTGCCGCCGGTCGGCTTGCCCGTCTTGACCGCGTCCCACACGACGAACCCCTTGCCCTTCGGCTGATAGGTGTCGCCGTGGACCGGATACGTGGCGATCCCGTGCTCGCCGAAGTCCATCACGGCGGCGTAGCGTGGGTTCTTGTTCTCGCCCATGTCGAGGAACGCGACCAGCTTCGCACCCTTCGCCTCGTCGACCGACTCGGCGGCGCTCGGACCTCCCATCAGGCTCCGGATATGCGGGCGGAACGCCGAGATCAGGTTCTTCATCTTGGCCGGCAGATCTGCCGGCATGGCCGACTGATCCGCGAAGTCCCACCCGCCGAGCGCAGACGCGGCCTTGGCGAACTTGACGGCTTCACGGTCATCGTAGAACCCAGGAGGCGGAACCAGACCCAAGCCGGTCGGGATGTGCGTCACGCCCCACTGGTAGTTGCCCGTGGGGTGCACCATCAGGACGCCGTCGAACGTCCTCCCCTGGACCGACTTGGCCTTGCCTCCCGCCATCGTGACCTTCGCGCGGACCGACTTCGAATCGCGGAAGTGGACGTGCTGATAGCCCTCTTGGATCGCGTCGTTCTCGTCGGACTCGACCACTCGCGCAGGATCGGCGAACACGGTGAAGTGCGAGACCTTGCCCCAGGACGTTCCGCTGAACCCGTGCCCGGAGTAGTAGAGATGGGCTTGTGTGTTCGAGCCGAGCAGATGCCCGAGATACTTCTTCAGCAGCGTCTCGGTCTGCCCCTTCGAACGCTTCCCACCCCACAGGCGCGCGACCGTGAAGTCCTTGGCTTCGGTCGACGGGACAAGGTGCGTGAGGCCCCGCTGCTTGCCCTCTTCTCGCTTCTCTTCGGGTGCGTAGTTCGGATCGTCCCAGTGGATCACGCGCGTGCCCATGAACGTCGCGGAGCGCGCGATCTGCCGAGCCTTGTTGTCGGTCAAGAAGCGCCAGATGCGCACTTCGTTGCCCTGAACTTCGAGACTGATGTCGCCCTCCTTCGGGGTCGCCATCACCTTGCCTTCGGACTCGGCAAGAAGCTCTTCGAGATCCTCGCCGCCCGTGAGCACGTCCCACTCGTCCTCGTAGGCGGACTCGATCACCGACATGACCGGCTTGGTCTTGTGGTTCTTGACCAGCTCGGCCATCGCGGTGTCCCAGCCCGAATCGAAGCTGCGACGTCGGCCGACACTGACCGACGCACCGGAAGGCGTGTCGGTCGGCTCGCCGAACATGCTCTCAGGCTCCAGGTCGACGTTCCAACCTGAATAGACGACAAGTCGCGGCTTGTAGCCGAACGCGTGCCGCATCTCCTTGCGCTTGCCCTTGGCGCGGAAGCTGACATGCAGCGCATCCGGATACTGCGCGTAGGGCTGCTTCCACACGGTCAGGTCGTTGACCAGGATCTTGATCCACGCACCGAAACCGCCCGGCATGAAGATCGTGGCCTTCGCGAGCTTGAGCGCCGGCACTTCGACCATCGGCGGCTGCTCGCCGTAGTTCACCGGCTTGTCACGGTCGGGGAAGCTGTGCGTCCCGTTGGCCGGGATGATGAACGATTCGAGCACGTCGATGACGTGCGCCGACTCCTTGAGCTTCGCCTTCGCGATCCAGTCGTTGATGCGCTTCGCCACGTCATCGACCGACTTCGCTCGCGACTTCCGGAACTTCGCGACGGTGTGCGAGCGAGAGAAGACTTCCATCGCACCGTCAGCGCCGATGCTGAACATCGCGTAGTCGGAGTTGTGGAAGATGTTGTTGACCCACGACTCCTTCGGATCGAGCGACAGAACCACATGAATCACCGGATTCCCGACGCTCCACAGCGGTGCCTTCTTCACCGACACGAACGCGGCCTTCACGCTGGACTGTAGCTTCGCGATGACGGGCTCGGCGCTGTCGTGCGTGAACAGCGTGACAGGCGCGGCCTCGTCCAGGTCTTCCTTCGCGAGCGACCGCATGCGCATCGCCATCTTGTGCGCGTTCGCCGCATCCTTGTGCGCCGATCCGCTCTGCGCGAAGTGGCGCAGCTTCTCCTTCATCTCCTGGTCGAACTCGTCCGATCCGATCCCGCTGATGCGGTAGTCGGTCATCTGGAACTTGCGACCCCACGTCTTCATCGCCGCTGCGTCGGCTGCCTCGGCCCAACCCTTCTCCATCTCGGCCGCCATCTTGGCGTGCGTCGCGGCTGCGGCTGCGTGGTCCGCCTTGGTCCAGCCAGACAGACGCTGCGCGAGCAACTTGCCGCCGTCCGAACCGTGCGCGCTGAGCGGCGTGACCTTCACGTTGTAGCCGCGGAGCTTCGTCGCTTCGCGATAGACCGGACTGTCGAGGCTCGGCACCGACTTGGCTTCGTCGACCGACTCGCCGGCCTTGTTCATCCGGTCCCACACGGCAGACCACATGCGCTCGTCATTCCGGTAGTCTTGGTCCGCGTTCCTCTTCGCGACCGAATACTCCGTGCGAAGTTGTCGCTGCGACGCCGAAAGACGCTTCGCGGTCATCAAGGCTTGCACAGCCTGCATGCCTCCGGCCTTCTTCACGACAGCGTCGAGTGTGGCCTTGCGCTTGGCCTGCAAAAGCTCACGCGAGGCCGCGACATAGGCGGCCTTGGACATCTTGCGCGGGTCCAGGTTGTCGACTGGAGCGTCAGCCCCCGAGATCGCGTAAGCCTCGCCAGGGGAGCTGTCGAACTCATCCCCGTTGTCGTTGCGAACCGTGATGGTGCCGTCGCTGTTCTTGCGCACCAACGTGTAGGTCGCACCTGACATCGTGACCTTGGTCTCTTCGACCGACTCGGGCGTGTCCTGCACGAGCTTCTGGCCGGACACGACCGCGGCGACCGCGCCCTTGAGCTTGCCGCGATAGGTCGTGCCGAGGAACTCGGCGTCCGGGTTCTCCGGCGCGTCGGCCTTGGTCGGGTTCTTGTAGCGGAACGCCTTCCACGGGTTCGTGTCGGTGCGCGTGTCGTTGAACTTCGTGACGTAGCCGAGCAGCGTGCCGTCCTTGCGGACAAGCCACATCTTCTCCTTGCTTCCGCGCACGGGATACGGAGTGACCTCGACACCCGAACCGTAGGCAGCCTCGTCGACCGACTCGCCGAACAGCTCCTTGCGCACGTTCATGTCGAGCGCGCGGAGCGTGTCACGAGTCGACGGCGAAAGCGCACCCTGCGAAGTCAGCAGGCCCTTCGACTTCAGGCTCGCGACCGCCGCGTCATACGCCTCCTTGCTGATCTTCGCATACTTGCGACGCGCGCTCGGGATGTAGGCCGTCGTCACGCCGAGCACACGACGCTCGTCCGACGTCAGCGAACCGGCGAGCTTCTCGGCCGGCCCGCGGGCCGCGTCGGCCGCCCGCTTCTTCTCCTTCATGTCGGCGTCGCGCGCGGCTTGCTTCGCCTTCGCGACCTCCGGCGTGTCGAACGGACTCGGGTCGTTCGCGTTGTAGACGCCTTCATCGACTTCGTCGACACCCGCGCCGAAGAACGCGTCCGGATCCTGATCGACCTTCGCGAGCATCGCCTTGATCTGGCTCGCGACCGACTCGGCATTCGTCACACCGGACGCATCGCTCAGCAACCTGACGGCGTCACGCAGGATGGCGAAATCACGCTCCTTGCCACGTTGGTTCTTCGTCTTGGCGAGCATCTGGACCGCACGATCCGGCTTGACCCACGCGACCGATTCGGTCTCCCAGTCCGGATCGACGCTCTTGGCGACCGGGACCATGAGGAACATGGTCGTGATCGACATGCCGCTGTCGTAGCGGCCAAGGCGGCCGATGATCTTGCACCGGAAGCCCGACTCTTCCTCGACCTCACGGAGAGCCGCTTCCTTCGTGGTCTCTCCCTGGTCGACCGTGCCCTTCGGGAACGTCCAGACGTAGCCCGCGTGCTCACCAGACGGCTTGCGCAGCAAGATGCGACCGCGTGCGTTCACCACCACGCCGCCGGCTGCATTCGTCCTGGCCTCCGCGAGCGGCTCATCACCCTGATCGCTGATCGAGTCGGTCAGGTTGAAGTCCTTGTCGAGATAGACATCAGACTTCGAGTCGTAGTAGCGACCCTCCTTCGGGTCGTAATAGACCACCAGACCACGGCGCGTGTAGAACGGCCCTTCGAGACCCTTGATCGCAGGATACTCGTTCGGGTCGATCGGTCGGCCCTTTGTCACGCCTTGCCGACGCCATGCTGCTTCGACATCCGCCTTCTTGCTCGACTCGATGATCCAGTTCTTCGGAGCTTCTTGGCGGATCACCTTGTGCACTGCGAGCGCGGCCTTGCTCCCGAGATCGTTCAAGTAGATGTGGTCACCTTGCCACTTCGCGATCTCACGCCCGCCCATCCACATGCCATCGAGCGTTGTCCCGTCGGTCGACAGCTTGGCCCCATCCGCCGACTTCCGTGCAATGAACGCCAAGATGACCGCACGATCGCTCTTGCTGAGCGCCTCGTCGATCGACTCACCGATCGTGAAGAACTGCTCGGTCCCGCGGTTGTTCGCCCAGCCCGTGCCCTTGTCGTCTGTGACGTGGATGTAGTCACCGAACGGTTTTACCGTGATGGTCCGGGTCCCGACCGACCCGCTCTTCACGCTGATCTCGATCTTCTGGTTGTCGATCGAGTGCTGCAGACTCGTGATGCTGGCCGAACCCTTGCCTGCGAACTTCTTCGTGGCCCAGGCGTGGATCTCGGGCGTGATCTTGGCCTTGCCCGTGCCAGCCTTCTGCTTGGCCGCTTGTTCGAGACGAGACTGCAGCGTGCCGAACCCGTCGAACTTCTTCGGCGCGGCTTCGTCGATCGACTCGTAGTTCCGCGTCCACTCCGACCCGGCTTGATCCAGCTCCCGCTGCGCGTCCTGCCGCGTCTCGAACACACGCGCGTCATCTTCGTTCTGCGTCCAGGTCTTCCCGCTCCACCAATAGTCGATGCGCGGAGCACGGCGGATGCACGAGATCGCGTAGCCGAACTGGCTGATGCGTGTAATGCCGGGCTTGTCGAACGCCTCGTCCAAGGATTCGGCCGCGACCATCGCCAAGCGTTGAACGGCACGAAGGACCGCAGTCGGAACGCTAGCCGGCTCGCCGTCCGAGTCCAAGACTTCGACGTCACCGCTCATGTAGTCCACGTCGGCCGTGTAGAAGTCACCGTCGGGGGACCGGATCGACGCCTTGTCCGCGCCAACCGTGATGGCCCAGCCGGCCACATTGGCCTTGGCTTCCTCGACGTTTTCAACCAGCTCGACCTTCGTGACCGTCACCATCTTGTCGTTCCCGTCGGATCCGATGTTGAACTGCTTGCCGACGAAGTAACGCTTCGCCGTGTCGAGCGTGCCGTTGATCCGGGTGGTCCATGTCTCGCCGGTCTTGGCCGTCACCTTCACTGTGATCTGCGCTTCGGCAACTGACTCCTCCGCCTTCTTGCGCGGACCGAAGCCCTTCCGAAGAGGCAGACGAGTCGGGGCGTTCGGGCCGTAGCGAAGCTCGATTTCCACCGTCAGGTCCTGCTGTCGATCGGTGATCGCGACGCTCTGCTTGGACAGTTCATCGCCCTTCGCGGCCTCTGCCCGGATGTCGGACTGACGCCAGTGGCCGCGGCCCATCTCGATGAACTTGTCGGTCAGTTCCGAGCTGGCCACGCTGAGCTTGTCCTTCTCCCGGTTGATCTCTGCCGGTGTCATCGTGGCCGGGTCCTTCGTCGAGAGCTTGAACGGCTTCGCTTCGTCCAGGTCGTCGACACCTTCCTTCACACGACCTGCCGTCAGCGTCCCGATCTTGCCGTCGCTCTGCTTGACCAGAGCGTAGACCTGCTTGCCCTTGCTCGCGTAGCCCACAACCGGAGGACTATCCGGCGTGGCCTTCCATCCGATCGGCTTGCCCTTCTTTGGCACCGGATGCTCCTTCATCCCGTTCGCCTCGTGCCAGCCGGCCGGAACGTCAGACTTCGGCGAATCGCTCGACCCGCTGCTCGCCTTCACGACGTGCGGGTTGCCCTTCGTGATCTTGCCGCCGTCGATGAAGATCTTGTGACCCGACTTGGTCGTGCGCCAGTAGCCCTCTTCCGCGACGACACCTTCACGCAGTCTGGTGCCTTCACACGACGGGCACACGACGAAATGCCAGCCATCGTCGGCCGGATTCTTCTCCTCGGCCTCTTCCCAGCGACGACGCAGCTCCGGATCGTCGTCACCGCTTCGCACCGGAACCAAACCGACACCCTCACATGGACCTTGGCACATGGTCATCGGGTCCGGACGCGGGATGCCGAGCGCGCTGTAGCGGTCGACGAACTGCACATCCTCGTCGAGCTGCAGAGCGAACAGCGACCAGTGCGGCGAGCCGCTCTCCTTGAACCCGGAAGGCGAGTCCGGATCCGACGTCGTGACCACCCGGACGAACGCCGGACGCTTCTTCAGCTCTTCGATGAAACGGTCACGCATCTTCGCCGTAGCAAACTGCGTCGTCTTGCCGATCGTCTTGCCGTCGGCCTTCTTCTCTTCCCAACGGAGACCGAACGGAAGGCGGTCGTTCACGTTCTCGGTCAGCGCCCCGAACTCTCCGAGCCAGACACGACGAAAGGCCGAGTCCGCTCCAGGCATCGTCTGGTTGTTCACGCCGCGCCAAACGGCCGCCGCAGTCAGAAAGTCCTTGAAGCTGTCGACACGGACCAACTCGACATCGAACGACTCCCGCATCGTCTCCTTGCCGCCATCGAGAGCTTCGGTCTGCTCTTCGCCGATCTCGGACGGAATCACGTTCGACGCCATGCGCTGATAGTCCGTGCTGATGAGCATCAGTTCGAACTTGCCTGGGCCACGCCAGCGAGCATCGTAGACGACCCAAGTCTCGTCCTTCCACTTGACGCGCTGTCCCGGCTTGAACTTGCCGAACCGGTAGGTCTTGCGGCCATGCGCGATGTGCTGCTTGACGAACTTCTTCTCGGCTGGCGTGATCTCGCGAACAGACGCAGGCTCGCCCGCATCGTCCGCCACGTCGCCTTCGGGAAGCTGCGCCAGCTCTGCCACGCCGTCACCGTGCCGGAACGCGTGCGTAGTTCCGATCGTCACGAACTGCCCGGACGTCAACTGAGCGATCGCACGAGGCGTGTCACCGACCGTGTCGAGCGCCTCCCGACCGACGTCCAGCGCAGCAGCCGTCAGACCTTCGGCCAGATCGACGGTGACGACGACAGAGGGAATGCGGCCGAAGAGTCGCTGGACGACAGCTTGGTAGTTCATGTTGGGCGCAGCTCGATCGGAACTTGCAGCGTCACGAAACAGTGACGCTGAGTCAATCGCAAGAGCGGCTGAACGACCGATGGCCGCTCGGAGACCACGCTCAAGCCCTTGGGAAGATACCGAAGGGCGAGCGCAAGAGCTAGCCCGTTACTGCCCGTAGAGCTTCCACGCGGTCGCACAGAATCCGGCCGGCGTGGCGTAGTCCGTTCCCCACGGGATGTCATGCCCAGCCGCACGAAGCTGAGCTTGAGCAGCAGCAGGCGGACCTTGCATGAACTGACGCACCATCTGGACCATTCCGCCCATCTGCTGCTCACGCCCGATCAACGTCATGGCGAGCGCAGTTCCAACTTGAGCCGGCACGACCTGACCGAAGTAGCCGAACAGCCAGTTCCACGAGTCATGGTTCGGCGCGTTGCGATCGCCCCAGGTCGACGGTGGGTTCGCGAGCTGGGTTCCGGTCGCACCGCGTGAGAACGCCCAACCGGCCTTCCAGCCGCCTCCGAACCACCACTGCTGCGCAGGGAATCCCTGATCCTCCGCGAACACATTCGGGAAGAGGGCCGACACCCAGCAGATCTCTTCCACACCGAGTAGGTGGCCGGTCAACAGAACGAGCGCCTTGCGACCTTGGCAATGCCCGCCATTCGGATACAGGACGCGCCCGTCACACGTCGCTCCGATCTGATCGAGACCGCGCTGCACGAGGGCAAGAGCGAGCGGACGCCGCTCCTCCACGGGAAGAGTGCTCATCAGCACGCACAAAGCCGTCGAGGTCTGTCCGGCGAAGAACGTGCCGTAGCCGCGATGCTGCTTGAGCGGCGCGTGATAGTGCACAGGCCATCCGTCCACGACCTCGCCGGAGAACTTGCCGATTTCGGCGAGCAGTCCTGACACCGTTGGACGAGCCGCGCCCCACCCGGCCGGGTCGATCGGACCGAGCGGCTTGTAGATTCGATTCATGTCGATGACCGACGGGCAACGGGCCATGTCGACCATCGCCTCGGAGATCGGGTTCATGCGGAAGAAGCGAGGGAGAATCCCTTCGCCGATTGCGGGGCCTCGAAGAAGCCCTGGCTGTAAGTCAAACGGAACGAACACGACGGCCATCGCTTCGTCCGTCGAGCTGAACGAACCAGGAGGGCTCGCGCTCACCACGACAAGCGCGTCGCCAGCCGTGACGGCTTGCGGGAGGGTGAGCTGCATCTCCAACACGCTCCGGTCGTTGAATCCACGTAGATTCAACGCGGCACCAGCAGCGCCAACGGAGGAACGATAGGCCGTGACTCGCGTGTTCGGCCCGACCTGCACGAGCCACGACTTGTCACGCGTCTGCATCGCGCCGTAGTGGCCGACGACCGTGACGGACAGCTCGGAGTCCGACAAGACTTGTGCCGGCTGCTCGACCCGAGGAGCGGACAGCGCACCAAGGGTTTTCGGAGCCAGCGCAGCGAGGGACTGGCTCAGCTTCGCAACGGCTTCCGCATCCGGCTCAGCGGGCGCTTGCTTGGGCGGCGCGTGCCGCTCCGCAAGAACCAGATCGGGGTCGCGCAACTCCGTCGTGGAGCACGCGACAAACAGAGTCAACAGGAGCAGTAGGTATCGCATGGGGCGCGAGCATAGCCGCGCCCCGTTGCTCCGCTACTCCGCAGCGAAGAAGTGGATCCCGCCGGAACGAACGACCAGCGGCGTCAGGTCACCGAGCGACATGACCGAGCCGAGCGCGGCCGGAACGATCTCGACGTGGCGGCTCTCCTCGTCGGCGGCGATCGGCTCGACCGTGCGCAGGTAGTAGCGACCGTCGATCATGTGCACGTCGAGCATCCGGCTCGACCCCGGAAAGGTGAGCTTGGTCGGGCCATCCGACGAGAGCAGATGCTGCTTCACCTGGAACTTCGGCGTCGCCGCCGAAGTGGTGGTGTCCGCAGTGGCAGCCGTGGCAGCGGTGGTGGCAGCAGGGGAGGCCGGCGGAACGACGGCCGTGGTCTTCGAGTCGGTCATGTGGTCCTTCGTAGTTGGAGGAGCCGAGGATTGTTCACGACGGTGACACAGAGTCAACCGTCATGGCCATCGCATCGCGCTCGGCTTGCTCGCGTGCGTTGAACTCGTCATCGTTGTTCTTCAACATCGCGGCAAGAAGTGCGTCCGCAATCGCGTTCGCCGTGTCCTTGCGCTCACGGATCGTCACGGTGACCCACTGCTCACCGATGAACGTCTGAACGGCGAGCCGACCATACTCCGGAACGACGCGAACTTGAGGCTGCTTGTAGCTCATGGCTGGCGAACACGAACTGGTCGACCTGGACGCGCCTTGCACACGACGCGACGTGGTGGATTCTTGGCGGAAACTGGAACCGGGGCCGCCTTCAACCTGGGCTTGGGCAGCGGCTCGGACGGTGTGACCTTGAGCCCGGAATCGTCCTTCGGCAAGGACGAGCGAAACTCAGCTTTTGCCTTCTGGCGTAGCCACAGGAGCGACGACCCGTTCGGCATCTCCTTGCAGCACTGGTTCCAGTGTTCTTGGCAGATCGGAACCGACCAACACGTCATGTCTGGCAGTGCCTTGCACCGACCAATCCCACAGATGTCTCGATTCATGCCTTCTTCCTCGTGACGCGTCGCTTCTCCGGAACAGGCGCGGGCAACGCGAGAACACGCACGTCCTGTAGCGTCTTGACGATTCGATCCTGGTTGAGCAGCAGTGTCAGGTTCGCCGAGAGCTTCGTCAGCCCGTCCGAAATGACCTGCAGCTTCTCCCGGTTCTCTGGCGTATCCGCGATGACGGTTCCGTCCGGGAGACCATCGTGCTCGTGGAACTCACGACCACGCTTGATGAATCCCTCACGCACCGGCTCACGCCACACGTCCGTCCCGTCTGCACGCTTGGCCACATCAACCAGGGCATAGCGAAGCGAAAGTCGACCCTTGAACAGAGTCTCTCCGGAACCGTAGTAGGTGCAGTTGTCGTCGGACTCCACATAGATCACGATCGAAGGGATCCAGTCGACCGCGAGCTTTGCGCGAAGCTCTACCTCCGCGTCACGAAGGCACTGTTCCGGATCGTTCCCACGAACCACAAGATCTGGATCCGAATGCGTCACGCTGTAGGAGAAACGCTTCGAGTGCGAACGCCCGGCGTCGACCAGCCTGAGCTTCAGCTCGAAGGTCTTACCTCCGACCCATACCTTCTCAACCTGAACGACCTTGCCCTGGTGCTTCACGACGTCTCCAGTGCATTCAGCATGTCAGTTCGCCATCGGTCCAAGAACTCATTGGCCGCGAGCGCGGCGCGAAGAACCTCGCGCACGTCGTAGCTGCACATCGGGCAGTCGATCGGCCTTTCGAGCACCTTGACGCTCGCGTGTGCCCGACACTGCTTTGCGCTTGGCGGCAGCGCGACGTGGTCGCGAAGCAGGATCCGGACGATCGGTTCCGGCAGCGTTCTGTTGGAGGATGGCATAGACACGTTCGAGCTTCTGTCCGAACTGAGCAAACGATTCGAGATCCTGGCTCCGCGCCATCTCGCTTGAGAAGTAGTGACCATCGAGACCGAGCGAACACGTCGCGGCAAGAAGACGCTTCGCTTCATCCTCGGTGTTGACAGAGAAGATCGGAAGAAACCCTGCGGGACACGCGCCACGACCGTAGCGCACTTGAACGGCTCACCAGATCTTGACAGGCCGTTCGAACCACTCGGGAGGGAAGTCAGTCATCGTCGCGCCTCTTCGTTCACACGCAGCGCGGCCCAGGTTCCAGGATCGACGGGAGTCCGCTGCCACTCCTCTTCGTATCCTTTCCAGTTCGGGTCAATCGCGGTGTGCATGCAGGCCGCGTCGATGAACTTCAACACGGACCCACCGCACACAGACCAGATCGCCGGGAACAGGAACTTGGCGTCATTCGCCCGTGCCTTGTAGCGCCACGCGCGACGCCACGACCGCAGCCACCGGATCAACGAGCGGGCCACCTGAGCCTCCGGTAGTAGGTTCGCCAATGCCTCGGCGTCGCCTCGTCGCGCGGTGCGCTGTGTCTCGGTCTTCCGTCCGAATACGGCAGCGGTGGAAGCGGCTCATCGAGTTCGTTCCATGACTCGATCAACCCACGACGCCGCAGTCGAAGCAGAGGCCAGAACAAAGGGACGAACAAAGACGCGTGAGCCGCAGCGACCTTGTCCCTCAGCTCCTCGCGCTCGATGCCTACGTCCCACGGAATGAACACGAGCAGCAACTCGGACCTCCTGTCCGAGATGCACCCGATCACGGCAAAGCACAAGAACAGCCACAGCAGAAGAGCCCACCAAGGAGCCCACACGACCACAGCCGCCAGCGCAGCAACATGGTAGGTGACGATCAGCCACGCAGGAGTGAACGTCACGACCGAAAGCCCTCCGCCACGAGGAAGTCGCGAAGGAACGCGACCTCACGCCAATAGGTGTGACCCGCCGTCGGCTCCATGCCCATCTGGACAATCCGATCGAGCAGCGCATTCGCGTGCTTGACCAGCTCGCCCACTCGGCCGGACGTCGAGTAGCGCGAGGGAGGCCAGTGCAGCGCGGTCTTCACGAGGTTCCCGCCATCGGCCGCATTGTCCGCGTCTCCGAGCGTCGAGCCCCACGTCACGACGTGCTCACGCGATCCGTCCCAGGCCACCAGAATGACCTGCGAGAGCTTGTAGCGTTCCCCGATGACCTGGAGATCGGCAACCGGAATGAGCGCCGTGCTGGCCGTGCCGAAGTCGAACAACCCACGCGGCACGGGAACTGGCGCTCCAAGGCGCATGAGCGCCGCGACAGCCATTGGACTCGGCGGTCCGTGAGGACACTCGAACGGGCTCACGCACTCGCCGTTCGGCAAGATGAAGCAGCGATCAGAAGCAGGCTGTGTCATGGATCCGTGATGTAGAAGATCTTGCCGCAAGTGCAGGTCAGGCAGACCCCACGGCCGGCCCGGAGGTCGACGGCGCAGTGGAAGGTGAAGAGGCAGTGGAAGAACCGGTGAACGCGTGCGATGAGCATGGTGGTCTTTTACGCCGCGGCTTTTTGTAGGTGAACGTCGAGAACTGCCCGCCCTTCTGCTTGTGCTCTCGGAGCTTGGCTGCGACACGACGGCCCAGCTTCGTGAGCCGCCAGACCGGGTGAATGCCAGTGCCCTTGATTTGGATCAGGCCCGCTGCTTCGAGGTCATCTGCGCAATCCCAGTCGTCGTGATCGTTCAGCAGCGCACCGCCAGCGAGCCGCGTCGGATACTTCCGATCAGGGGTCAGTCGATGACCGTTGTAGCTTCCGGCGAGGCCCGGATGGCGCGCAGGGTCACAGCGCATATGCAGGTTGTTCGGAATCCCGCCGTCGTCGACCACGCGGCACTCCACGTAGGCGAACAGCGACCAGTGGTCCCGGCCGAACTGATCGACGCTGACGGTCACCGGCCGAGCGCCTCCTTCGCGCGCATGCCCCCCTCGTCTTCACTGTTGCGCCAGCAGTCGTCGTCGACGCCACTCCCCCCCCCCCCCCCCCAGTTGAACCCGACGAACTCGCTGACGAGCACGAGCGCGGGCTTGCCATAGAACTCGTAGCCGTCGCCGAACTCGGAGCGGTCCGCGATCGCCTCGCCATCCAGGCCATGCAGCCAGAGCAGCCCACGGAAGTGACCGATCGAGCGACTCGCCGAGAGCCCGCGGCATCCGTTGGCCTTGCCCCACGCGAACGGCAAGTAGTCGGCGATGGCCTTCCGAACGTCCGCAACGGTCTTGAGCCGATTGGTTTCCCACACGGCCTCACCCTTCTGCTTGCCCTCCTCGGAGAGCAGCTCGTGGCTGAGCGCGTCGGCGAATGACAGCGCGTCAGCGAGTCGGCCAGCTTCCGCGCCGAAGAAGTCGCCATCGGCCTGGGCCTTCTTCAAGCGCGCGACGATGGCGGGAACAGAACGCGGGATGGGAACGCTGTAGTCGATCATGGTCAGGTAGTGGGCCACACGCCCTCGCGGTGGCGGGTCAGGATGTCAATGAGTTCATCGAGCGAGCCGCGTGACTTGAACTGCCGGATGAGCGAGAGCTTGACGCCCGCGATGGTCACGTCCATCTGCATCACGACGCGCTCGGGCTTCCCCTTGCCGTCGCGCTCGCGGCACCATTCGAACACGCCCAGGTTCTCGACCTCGATGAAGGGGCGGTCGTGGTCCTCCAGGTTCTTCACCTCTTCGGAGGCCGGAAGCATGGCCGCGCGGCGCTCCTGCTGAACGCGCCACGCCCGATTCACCCGTTCGAACTCACTGTAGTGGATCTCCAGCGGGTCCGCACCACACGTCCAGAAGACCCACGTCTCACGCGCCTGGAAGGACCGCTCGACCTTCGCGACAAGGCGCAAGTCGATCTCACGACGCTGCCCACGGTTGAGCTTGACGTCGAGCAGGTGTTTCGGGCGCTCCACCCTGGCTCCGGGATTGTTCAGGTCAGCCATGCGGGAGAAGAATAGCGCGCTGCGCGTGCGATGCATCCAGAAGGGTCAAAATCTAGCTCACCAGAAACACGAAAAGCCCGCAACGCCTCATGGCATCGCGGGCTCACGTAGTGCCGAAGCGCAGATCAGTTGCGGAAGGTCGTTCCGCCGGACGTGACCGAGTTGTTCTGGCCGCCCATGTTGACCGTGTTGTTCGGTGTCGCGCCGTTGCCGTTCACCGCGCCGGTGTTGTTGTTGCCGTTCACGTTCGTTGTGTTGTTGTTGCCGTTCACAGTGAAGTTGTTGTGATTGCCGTTCACGTTCACCGTGGCTTTGCCGCCCGAGACCGCGCTGTTGAGCGGGCCGGGCTGCGTTCCCTGCGGGGACCCGTCCTTGTTCAAGTTGACCGTGGTGGGCTCACCGTTCGTGTCGACCGTCACGCCACCGTTGCTGCCCTGGCTCGACGGATTCGTCACGATCGTGATCTCACCCGTGACCGTCCACGGCGTGGTCGTGCGATCGAGCTTGCCCGTGTAGGTGATGTTCACGCCGCCGTTCTCGTTGGTGCCGTCGTTCTTGACCGTGCGGCCCTTGCTGTCCTTGACGGTCTTCTGCGCCGGAAGACGGCTGGTCTGCCCCGGAGGCGAGGTCGACGTGTCGCGCGACGACGCGATGGTCTGCGCGGTCAGATTGGAAGTCGCCAGCACGAGCATGGCGATGAGGGAGAAAAGGAGTCGGATCATGGGACGATCAGAGGCCCTCTTCCATTCGCTTTCGGAAGGACTCGATGGCCGGGGAGGGCAAGCCCAGCCTGTAGAGTTGGTCGCAGAACGTTGCGACCGAAGTCGTCATGTGCGGCACCCAGACGTTCCGGTGCCACTGAATGCGCTCTTCCCCAGAAGCCTCACCGGTGGGCTCGTGGTTCAGCGCGCGGAACTGCGTGTTGGTCCTGTAGAACTGGGCTTCGGCTTGCAGCGCGTCCCAGGTTCGTTGGGGTCCGATCGCTCGCAGCGTCTCGGCCAAGATAGCCGCATCGTTCAGGATCTGCGTCCTGCCGAGCGCATGCCGGACCACGTCCTCCGGCTGACCGATGGCGATCGCCAACTGAGCCTGCGTGGTGGGCGCGAGATTCGCTTCGAGCTGCGCGACCTTGGCCCGGAGCGCCGCGTTCTCCTGTTCCAGCGCGGCGATCCGCGACAGTGACACAGAGTCACTGACCAGTTCGCGAACCGTAGCGTCGACCATGAGAGGAAGCGCGACATCCGGCTTGAGCATCGCGCCCGTCTCGGGCTCGTGTGTGGTAGCTGCGAGCGCCGGGCATGGACCGTCATCGTGCCGCCGAGCAAACGCCCAGATGAGCGACCCGAGCAAGATCACTCCGCACAGAACCATCGAGACGTTCGGTCCGAGGCGCATACTCGCAGCATACCGCGATGTTCCGCAGTGTGCGCATTATTTCGGCGACTGTGACTCGTCGGACTGCGTCCTGGCCAGTTCCCGCAAGAACGCGTCGAGCTGATCCAGCTCGGCAAGTTCCCATACGATCGCGATCTCGTTCGACTCGTTCAGCCTGCCGCGCATCCGACGTTGGTTCAGATACGTGACAAGCCGCTCGGCGAAGACAGCGCCATCCGGAACCGCCATGTAGTGGACGACCGGATGGCGCGTCACGGTCAGTTCACCAAGCAGCAGGGCTCGATGCTCAGTTCGATCGAGTAGCGCAGCGGGATCGTCTCGGTGTTCTCGATCTGGACATACCACTCGCGCTGGTTCTGCGTGTCCTGCGGCAGGACCCACGGACCGATGACCAACGGATGCAGCGACGCGATGCTCTCGAACAACGGAACACCGTTGCCGGTCGTGATCGCGGACGTCGAGTCCAGGATGGTGAGCTGGTCCAGAGCCGGGGAGCCGAAGTAGCGCGTGGTGTCACGCAGAACCTCCGGGTTGAGCGCGACGCCGGTCGGCTGGTTGAACTCGAAGAGCCTGCCGATGAGCGTGCCGAGACCCTGCAGCGTGAGCTTGGCAGTGACACGCAGCGCGGTGAAGCCGTCGATGTGCGACGACGTCTGGTCCCACGGACAGATGCGCACACCTTCCCGGAACGAAAGGCCGGGTCCGGAGATTCCGGTCGACGCGAGCACACCACTCTTGGTGTAGGAGAGGATCTTCTTCATGGTCTTGGGGGGTCAGAGATCTTCCGGCAAGCGATCGGGAATCGACGGAGTGTCGTCCGCATCGCTTCCAGTCGGGTCCTCATCATCCGGATCCGGCGTGAAGCAGTCGACCTCCGTGCCACATTTCCCGCAACTCACGACCTCCGGAGCCATGAAGAACTCGCCGCGTAGCTCCTCCGCGCTCGGCAGCTCTTCCCACGGTTCCAGTTCGAGCGCCTCCCGGATCACGTCGTCCGGCTGCTCGGCCAGATCATCAGCCGGAATAGACCTGACGAAGTTCCCTTCGTTGCACCGCGGGCAGCGCCAGAACCACGCTTGTTCCAACGTGACGATGTCTCGATCGCTCATGCGTCAGCCACGCCCAGACGAGACTTCAGTTGCGGCAGTAGCGCCGCAAGCCGAGCCGCAGTTTCCGGGTCGTCGATGAGCAGAATGATAGCAACGGGACGCCCGTCGTCACCATGTAGCACGGCCTCGCCGAACGCGAACGGAAGGCCATTCGCGAGCACGTCGAAGTTCTGACGGAGAAGGTCTGGGTCAACCACGGACTTCGCTGAACAAGATCTCGTCGCGTGATGCCGGGTTCAACCTGAACTTCTTGCCGCCCATCGCGGTCAGCTCGGCAACAGGCATGACCGACTCCATCGTGGCCGAGCGTCCGATGGCGTCGCGTAGCTTCACGGTCTCGGGCGTCGCCTTGATGAACCATCGCGCAGCGGCCGACTGCAACAGATGGCCGGCCACGATGCCGCAGGCATATGGGAGCGTGGCGTGCGCACACGAGGAGTCCGACACGGTGAGCTTGGACGCCAGAGTGAACGACCCGAGCGCGACTGACGCGCGAACGTCAGCGACGCCCTTGAGCGTGCACAGCTTCACTCGGTAGTCGATCGAGGCCGTCTCGGAAGCGACAGACGTCGGAATCGTGTGCGGATCGAGCACGACGTGGATGTCCTTGTCCTTGACCGGCACCGTCGCGACGGTGCGATCGGGTGGCCAGACCTGGAGAGTCGCGCCAGTCTTGTAGCCGAACACGCCTGCAGCCAAGCGCGTCGGCTGCAAGCCCATCACGGCCGGAGGCTCATAGGAATCGAGCGCGATCGACGCGGCGTCATCGGCCACCACCAAGATGACACGACGGCCTTTCATCAAGTGGGGCTGCAAAGCCCACGAGAGTGTCCAGGACCCGTTCAAGCAGGCTTGACGGGATCGGCCCAAGTCTTCTTGACCATGTCGGCAATCGACCCAAGCTCTTCGACGAACGTCGTCCGGAGGTCCAACGAACCTTCGTTCAATCCGTCGATCAGCCTGGAGAACCGATCGCGTAGCGAACGCTGCGCCCGGATCTTCGCGGTCGCGTGATAGATCTCACTTCGCAGCAGCTCGTGGTAGCGGTCCCGCCACCGCTCGGCCGCTTTCGTCCAGTCGGACTTCTCTTCGGCTTTGATCGACCACGGACCATTCGCGATCACGCCCCACGCGGCTTCCAACGCATCGAGCAAATCGGCAGCTTGTTCGAGCAGCTTGGTTCGCTCGTGATGCAGACGACCAGCAGCCTGCACGACGGGGCTCGTCTGCACTTCCCTCGCGCGCTCCGCACGGAATGACTCGATCCATCGCTCGGCGTTCAGCTCGGCGGACTGCGAGACTCCACGCTGCCGAAGGTGCTCGACCACGTAGGCGTCGGCCGACTTGAGGAACCCGACGAACTGCGCGTCTTCCAGACGCGAGATGAACTGCGTCGGGTGCGTCAGCGTGACGGGCTTGTTCGTGCGGCGCGCATAGAAGATCTCGCGTGCGGTCGACTCCCCGACGTAGCCATTCGGGCACACGACCAGGACTTCGCTCGACATGTCGATCTTGTCGAAGTGAAGCTCATCGAGTCGCATCTTGTCGACAGCGTCGAGCACCTTGGTCGACGATTGCGATGCGTTGAAGTTCGGCTGCAGGACAACGTAGCCGCGCAACGTCAGCTCAGCGGCATGCTGCAGGATCTCGTCGAAGAAGCGGCCGGAGCCGCACAGGCAGATTGTTTGTCTTTGCATCGGTCAGGGGCGCGAGCGAAGCTCGCAGTGACCGAAAGCATAGCGTCAGCCCGTCACGGGCGCGACATAGCCGAACGTCTCGAAGAACCGAACGGAACGCTCGGTCTCACCGGTCGGATTGGCGAGGTTTCCGCGGATGAAGAACCGGACGCCCCACACCACGACGGACGGGAGAACCTGGAACGGCGGCATCTCGATCGTGGTGACCGGGTGACCGTCGGACGTCAGTAGCTCGATCTGCAGCATCTTGTTGATCCTTGGTGACGCGCGGGTCACCGCCATACTCGCGTTCGAAGATCTCGCCGAGGACTTCGTTCCAGTTGACAGCCGGGCGAGCGAACCCAGGCACACGCACGAGCGGGCAACCCACAGCCGCGTCATCGACGTAGTAGTGCGCATACGCCTTGGGCGAGCTGGTCCACCCGCCTTGCGTCGGGTTCGCGTTCACGGCCCACGGCTCGATGCCGTGTCGCTTGAGAAACGCGACCGCATCATCCAGGTGCTTGCCGCTCCGCATGGTCCAGAGGATCACACGCCACTTCAGCGCGAGCAGCGTGCGGATCGCGTCGAGAGCGCCGGGCACCGGTGCGCCCACTTCGGGGAACCGGTGGTCCACGATCGTGCCGTCGAAGTCGATCGCGCAGATCGGCGAACCGTCACTCATCCGAGATCCTGAGTAGTGTGCGCCACATGTCCGGATGCCGGAGTCGATACCGCTCGCGCTGATACTCGTGCGCGACCTCGATGAACTGAGCGCGCAGCAGCAACGCGATGGCCCGGTCGATCGCAGAACGCGTGTAGGTGCTCTGCCGCGTGATGGCCGACGGAGTCAGCGCCTCACCGGTGAGCAATGCAGCCAGCACGTCGGCCGGTGCGCCACGACGACACACCAGCTCGGCTTTCGATTGGAGCAGGCTCATCGAACTCGCGGCGTAGGTGGAGTCAGCATCGACATGGTCAGGCACGCGACGACTGCGCACGCGAGCACCGGCCAGACGACCGCGACGATGCCAAGACTCGCGATCGTCACGCCGGCCGGATGCTTCTTCGCTTCGTCCAGACCGACGAAGAGAAACCATACGAGCGACACGATCACGGTCAGCACGAGATAGATCCAGAGCAGAGTCATCATGTTCTTGCCTTCCGCTTCGCGACGAGTCGTTGGCGTAGCTTCCTGGTCACGTCCTTGTGGCACACACGGCAAGCCGTTCGAAGGTTGTCACGCGCGAGCTTCCCACCTTCGACGATCGGCACGATGTGGTCCGCCTCCCACTTGACGAGGTCGCGGTGCTCGGGCTTGACGTAGCCGTGCTCCGCCTTGATCTGCCTGCGCCGCTTGTTCACGTCCACGCCGCAGATCTGGCACACGCCTCGGTGCAGCTTCCACACGAGTCGCCGGGCGGCACTCTGATCGCCGCGCGCCAGCTTGTAGTCCATCACGCAGTCGTCACCACACCAGCGAACGCGTCGACCGGTCACCGGCGTCCCGCACCACACGCACAGCGCACGACCGGTCTTCGGGTCGACCTTCCCGGCGAACGGCAACTTGACGTCAGGGCGGCGCAGACTCATCGGCGCATCCACTCGGGTAGCGGCGGCAACTTGACAGTCTGACCGGCGAGCTTGTGCGTGCAGTCCGACAGGAACTTGAGCGATCCGCGCTCCAAGAACAGATGGCACTGCGGCGTCCCTGCATAGCCTTCGGTCGGCGGGTTCGGGTGACACAAGAGCGACGGCGAAACGGTCGGCTCTGTGTAGTTCCCGTCGAACGTCCAGCGCGGCAGATAGAACGCGTGCGCCGCTTCGCAGCCTGGGCACCAGAACCACAAGATGTGGGTCTGGCCATCCACTCCCGTCAGTCCGTTCAGCGCGAAGGTCTCGTAGCACCCGGTCTGCATTGCTCCTCCTGAATGACCCGCAAGCACCGAGGGCACGTCACCTTTGCTGCGTCACGCGTCAGCGTTCGATCATGAACCTGACCACATGCAGGGACCACACGGCCTCGGTCGTCGATCCGCTGTGCGTGGACTTGCGCGGTCACGGCAGATTCAACGGGGTGATCGAGACGGTCTTCGGCGCGAGCTTGTAGATCTTGCTCGACACTTCGTTCATCTGCCGCATGACCCGCGCGGCCTCCGCGCCCATCGGCACCGAAACCTCGGCGCGAACACGGATCGAGAGGATGTCGCCCATGCGTGCGGCCCGGATCGGCATGTCAATGCAAAGTCCGTCAGGTGGCGTGTAGGTGCAGCTCTCCAGCACGTCGAACTCGAAGAGGATGTCGCCGTTGTCTTCCATGGAGAAGAAGCGCAAACGCAACGGGTGCGCACCACGAAGCAGGTGCGCCATGCGGTGCGCGACCTCTGCGCCTTCGAACAGCAGGTCGTTCACCTTGACCGTCACCGTCTCCGGCTTGGGCTTCGGCGGACTCTTCAACACGGGCGCGGCGGCCTTCACCACATCCGGTGTAGCAGCGGCAGAAGCGGCCACTGCGAATGTCTTGGCGAGGAATGAACGACGGTTCATCGTGAGATCTCGGGTCAGAAGAACAGCGGAACCTTGGTCTTCCCGCTGTAGATGTCCTGCACGGCCTGGACCATGCAGGCAAGAACGTCGTGCCCGTTCGGAACCGACGGCTCCGACGACGGGGCAGACAGGTTGAAGTCCGGCAGCTCGGGATACGGAGCCCGAATGACCGGCATGGCGTAGACCTCGGCTGGTCCGCACGAGGGCTCCGGCAGCGTGAGCTTCAAGTCACGAAGCGCCTTGTCCGGGTCTCCGACGCGACGGCTCATCGTGGGCTCGTGTGCGGGATGTAGGGCAGCCAGACATACCCCACCGGCTGCGAAGCACGACCGCGCAGTGGAGGGAACGGAGGCGCACCAACGGGAGCGGTGAAGACCTTGAACGGGCCGCGTTGTGCCTTCGACGCGCTGAGCGCCGACGGTGCGTAGACTCGCGCAGCCGCCGTCATGGCGCACGCGAGCACGCCACGGAAGAAACCACGGCGGTTCACGGTCGGGCCTCGGACGAGTTGATGACCTGAGGTCCGAGTCCCATCGCGGTAGTGACCAGCCTTTCGATGGACGGGTCGCGATCAGCCGGCGGGTTCTGCATGAAGTTCGCCTGATTGGCGAGCATCTGCGCGACTTGCTGATCGCCATCCGCCCAGGCGATGAAGTCGGCAGGCGTGAACGTCTTGACGCTCATGCAACCGCCTTGGCGAGCTTCTTCGCGTCGATGAAGTCGACGCCGAGCGCGCGTAGATTGGCCTCGAACCTGACCTGGGCACGCTCACGCGCGACAGGGGAAAGGCTCGTGTCCTGGAGGACGGCGGCATCTCGACGCAGTGTGTCGAGCACCGCCACGACGGGGTGCTGCTTGGGTTCCATGTTCGTAGCTAGGGCGGGGAGTCCCGGCCCGTTGACGCAGTGTCACCGACACAGAGCTGGCGTGCAAGCCCCGAGTGCGCCGCGGTCTCACCGGAGCAACACGACAGCTTGCGTGATGGCGGAGAGCACCAAGCACACGAGCGCGAGGCGGAAGCAGCGACGCGCATAGATCGCGGTCGGGCTCGTGCGCCGCAACCTGATGTTCTCGTCGTCCAGCTCGGCGGCCCTGTAGGCGACCCGATGGAAGCGTTCGGACAAGAGGACGAACGCATGCGTCATGCGCGTGACGTCATGCCCGATCTCCGTGGCCGCGGCGTTCGTCGTGAGCTTTCCGTCTGCGATGTCCCGAACGATGTCCGACACGTCTCGTTCCATGCGCGCATCGTAGCGAAAAGATGGTGCCTGCGGGTCTCGAACCCGCTGCCGCCCTCTGCGTCCAAACGGACTGTCCGCGCTATCCCGACCGTGCTCGGGATCCACAAGTTTCGATGTCCGGCAACACGTCAACGCATTTCACCGCTCGGTGTTGCTAGCTCAGGTTGGTCAGCGCGGCACGACGGGTATCTAGTCCGCCGCCCCCGGTCAAAGCAGTCCTCCGCAGCTTCTCGGCACGGCTGGCGCGTTTCCATGGTAGTTGCACGCCACACCGACTCGCGTCATCCAGGCCGCGATGAAGCACCGTGTAGGTCAGTCGCTGCCGTCGATGCGCGCGACGATCTCGGCCATGGTCAGGAGAAACTGCTTGTCGCCGTCGATCGTCAGCTCCATGCCGGCGAACTCCGACACCACGACCTTGTCCCCGACCTTGATCGCCTTGCTCGTCACGCCGTCGCCCAGGCACAGCACGATGCCCGTGCGCGTCCTGGTTCTGGCGTTCTCGCGAGCACTCGGCGGCAGGATGATGCCTGCGGCCGTGCACTCCTCGGACGGGATCTCCCGGATGGTCACGCGATCGCCGACGGGGACGATCGTCTTGCTCTTGGTCTTCGTCTTGCTCATGTGGCGGGTCCTTCCAGCCGCGCGCGATTGCGTCGGGCGTAGTAGTTTTCGATCAGTCGTTCGAGAGTCTGGACCGCTTCGTCCATCTCGTGTTGTGCCGTGTCTTGCTCATCGCGTAGCCGGATCCGCTCCAGGTCGTTCAGCTCGACGCTCTGCTTGAGCATCGCGGCGAGGAACCGGCTTCGCTTCTGCATCATGTCGATCGTGACCTGCGACACCGCGGTCTCGAACGGCTTGGCCTTGGGCCAGATCTTCGCTTCGACCTGCAGGACGAACGCACCCTTCGCCCCCGCTGGAAGTTCTGCCCATGCTGGTCCTTCGTTGCGCACGAACGTCTCGTAGATCAGCTCAGCCACGGCCGCGACCTGCAGGATCTCGGTCGGCGGGATCTCGTTGAGCGCCTCCAGCACTTCACGCTCTTGCTTCGGCATCTGCGCGAGCGCGGCGAGCGTCTGGGCGAGCTTGAGGTTCTCGTTCATCAGTGGATGTGCGTGCAACCAGCAACCGGACTCTGCGGGACTTTGTCGTTGACGAACTGGGCGAGCACCGTGCGCAGCGTCTGAACCGTGCTCGTAGTGCGGAGCTTGACTGCAGCGCGTTCGAGCATGTCGGCCACGTCAGCCGGCAGGATGATCTTCATCGGGGCGCGCACCGGATCGCCAGAGACCGCTTCGGTCGCGTGCCATCCACGAGCCAGTCGATCGCGCAAAACAGGCGGAGCCAGCGTGATCGCGTCCAAGTCGCCACAGCGCCACCACTCGCCATCCGGCAGGACGCGCAAGTAGGTCGCGTCATACTCGACCCTCGACTCGATCTCCGGCTCGCTCACGACGGCAGCTTGACCTCTACCGCCAAGCTGGCGGCGAAAGACTGGCGTGCGACCCGACGGCAGATGTCGTTGAGACGCGCGTCGCGGTCGGCGATGCGTAGCCGGGTCTGTGTCTCCGCGTCGAGCAACGCGTTGTGCCGCTCGGCGAACTCCTTCGGATCGTCCGCCAGCGCATAGCCGAACGGAGCGAGCGCGCGAGCGTCGTAGCTCACGACAGGTCGTCCTGCGCCCGCGGCTTGCTGAAGTTGGCCTGGACCTGGACGACGTCGAGCGGAGCGGTGTTGAGGCGCTGCTCGACCATCTCCTTGACCTGCTTGGTCGTCATCGCCTTGACGTCGATCTCGACCAGAACGAACACGCGCTTCGTCTTGCTCATGCGCCGGAGACTAGGCGCGCTGCACGCACGAAGCAACCGTCAAGGCTGGATCGTGAACAGAATCTGCGAGCTGATCGCCCACTTGCCCTGCGTGCCGTCGTGCATGGCGAGCTGAGCGAAGAGCGGCAGCCCCTGTAGCCCGGTCAGCGGCGGGACCGTGGCATACGGGATGCCCTGGCAGCCGGTCTGCACGTCCACGACGAGCGGCATCCACACGATGTCGCCGGGCGTGAACCACAAGCACGCTGGAAGCGCCGTGCCGGGGAACTGGACGCCGGGGATGAGGCCGGTCAGGCCGAAGAACACGGCTCCGGTGTAGACCGCAGGAGCCGGCGAATAGACCGGCACCCGGTCGACCGCGGCCGTCACCACGACGGTCTGGCTCGCACTCGGCAGCACGAACATCGAGAACCACGGCGAGATGCCACTCGTCGTGATCTCGTTGCAGCCCTGGCCGATGAGCGTGATGACGGTCGGCGGATGGACGCCGGTGCATTGCGCGAGCGCCGCGACGGTCAGGAAGAGGGAGAACAGAACGGTTCGTAGCGTGTTCATCATGTTGGGGGTCTTTCAGGCTAGCGACCGGTGACGTCGTGTCACTGGTCCGGAACTTCTTTCGTCGTGGGCTTCGATCGGAGCTTCGACACGGCCGATCCGATCGACTCGGAAGTCTGGATCGACTCGAACAGCTCGGGGTCGACCTCGGCATACCGATAGGTCGCGCCGCCCTTGAACTGAACGCGTGCGGTCTGGGTCGCGGGGTCGTAGCCGATCGCCGTGACGTTGGAGGACTTGACCTGCTTGATAGGGATGTCGGGTAGCTCGCTCATGCTTTGATCCGGGTGACCGCTCCGTCGGCGTGCTGGATGATGCAGTTCGACAGCGCCTGTCGTTGCTCGGGAGTCGCTTCGAGCGTCTTGCCGAACAACACGGCCACTCCCTGCGCCCGCCAGAACCTTACCACGTCCCGGACGCTCCGGTTGTGTTCCTTGAATCCGGGCGCGAGCACGAGAGTCACGAGGAACGGCTTGTCGCCCTGGTGCATCAGCTCAGCCACCACGCCGCTTTGATCTGGTCGGTGCTCGTCAGGTCCGTGCCCTCGCAGCCACTCGCACGCGAACGTTCGGCAGGCCATCGGGCGGGCCACGTAGACCGAGCACGACCCGCACGACGGCTTCGTCGAGTCGGTCAAGTGCTTGCACCGAACGTCAGGCGGCTTGTCGAGAGGAAGCACAGCCGTAGTCGCGCAGCACGCCGCGCACTCACCACACACGCGTTCGGTCACTGGAACTCCACGTCCAGGAGGAACAGCGACAGCAGATACGCAACGCCAGCGATCTTGTGCTCGCGCTTCGGTTCGAAGCTGCGCAGGCATGCGGTCCACTGCCGACTGGCCGTCTTGTAAAGGTCAGGCGTGTAGTTGATCTCGGGGCGCTCCGCATAGCGTGCGGTGGTGGGCACGGTCCCCGCGAACATCATGTCGACGAGGCGCGTCCACTTGTTCTGCTCGAAGAACTCCTTCGGGATGTCCTCGACCGGCGGTAGCAACTTGCCGATCACAGGCGCCGGGAACGCGAGCGTCACGTCATCGACCGGCACGGGCTTGGACCAGTCAGTCACGGCCCAGCTCCTTCTGCGATCCACGGCAGATCAGGTTGCCCTCGGGCGTGCGGAGCGGATGCTGCTCGAACTTCGTGCGATCCGGTCCACAGTGGCCACCCGGACTGTCAGGGCCGTGTCCGTTGCCGACGAACAGGCCCATCGTCCCGGAGTCCGGATGCCCGCAGATCGGATAGTCCGCATCGGGTTCGTAGTAGCAGAACGAACACGCTTGGCAGTTCTTCGTCGTCTTGGTCATCGAACGCCCTCGTTGTGCTCGTCGATCTCGCGACCAAGAGCCCACGACCGTTTCGTCTGCGTCAGGAAGCCACTCCGGATGATCCGATTGAACCACTCACCACGCGCCGCCTTGATCCGGTCACAGACCGCGTTCCATTCGATCTCGTTCCGGGTCTGGCCCAGGTCGAACATCTCGGCGTCCGTCAGCTTCTCAGCCAAGTTGATCTCGGTCATCGTCCTTGCTCCTTGTTCTTCGCGTCGCACCACGCCTGCGCTTGTGCGTAGACCTGCTGCGGATCGCTCGTCGGACCAACGAACCGCTTCTGCACCTTGCCCTTCTTGAGCCCTGGGCGCACGCCGGTTCGCGGTAGCCACTGGAAGCACCCGACACTGAACGTCTGGAACGCCAGACTGCGGTTTCGCCCCTTGCTCGGGTCACACGAGCCAGACCAGTCCCACTCGTAGGGTTTCTTGTCCATCTGGGTCACCTGTCGAACTGCAATAGCTTGGCCAGCTCGGATGCCGGAACTTCACTCCGATGGTCCCGAACGTAGTGCAGGAGCAGCGAGTTCGTCACGAGCCCGCGCACACGCCAGTCGTTGTTGTCGCTGCGCACGCCGCACACACAGGTGTGCACGCCCTTGAACATGCCATGCGACTTCGCCTCCTTCTGCGCCTTGCGCGCGAGGCTGGTGTAGTGGTCGTGGACAGCGCGTTCGCGCTTGCCCTTCGGTTCGATCATCATGAGTCCAGACGAGTCGATCATGGCAGTCGGCGGGTATAGGAAAAGCTGGGAGGTTGGTCGGCGTAGCTGACGAACGGGAGATCGCAGTAGTCGAGCCCGAGCAAGCCGCGAAGCTCTTGGTTCAACCGGATCGCGAGGTCGACATACGCGGCGTGGTAGAGAGACTCGACCTGCATGAGCATGCGAGTCCGATGCAGCGAGTTCAGGCGGTCAAGGACTTCCTGTGCCCGCTCTCGGATCAGGTGACGACGCACGTCCTCGAACGTCAAGTCGAACTCGTGGTAGCGACCGCAGCAGAAGCACGGCGGAGGCGCGCAGATCGTGCGAAGCGCATCAGGCCCGTCGCCAGGGAAGTCAGGCAAAGAAAACATCGAATCCTCAGGGCTCAAGCGGTCGACGATTTCTTCGCGATGTCCCACGTCTGAACGATCTCGAAGAAGTGCGCTTTCGTCCAGCGGTAGATCCGCCGCACACACGCGTCGCACCGCCCCTCTCGTGGTCTACCATTCTTCCCTTCCGAACAGCGCGAGCAACCCTGGAGAAGCTGCGCCAAGGTGTAGAGCTGCGCGCGACTGATGGACTGATGGGCTTCTGGGCTTGAAGGTCTTCATTGCTGAGCGTCATCGGTCCTCCTCGGGGCGAAACTCAACGCACTCCTTGCACAGGTAGTGCCCGTCGCCCAAGCAGTGCCCTGGCTCAGGTGTGCCGGGCGTGAAATCCATACAGACGTTGTCGAGATCACGGACGCCCTGCTGTCCGAAGCGAGAGGCCACGGCAAGGCGTTCACGTCGGGCCTGGATCAGCTCGCGGAGGGGCAAAGGCTCCATGCGCGTGCAGTGTTCGACCGAGACCGAGACGTAGCGTTCGTCGTCCACGAAGTGCGCATGCGTGTGCCCGTGCACGTTCAACTCGTAACGGCCGAACTGACCTGGGTGAACCGGGATGTGCGTGAGCAGGCACCCGTCGAACTCGAAGCACGCTCCGATCTTCGAGAAGTAGGGCGTGTAGCGTTCGACGGGATACCGGTCATGGTTGCCCATCGCGAGCTTCTTCGTGCCGGGCAGGATGCGCAAGAACGACGGGTCGAACACGTCGCCCAACACGTAGACCACGTCGCGCTTGCCCACGACCTTGCGCCACGCCTCGCAGAGCGCCGCATCGTGCTCGTCAGGACCAGCGAAGCCACGCTTGCCTGCGACGAGTCGATGACCGAAGTGCAGATCCGCAATAACAAACACACGGCTCAAGACTGAAGCTCCGCCATGCCTCGGTAGTAGGCGCGCGTCCCGACGATCGCCCGCCTGCCGTCGTCGGTCAGCCGGTAAGTCCGGGCACGCAAGTTCTTCGATTCGACCGCGACTTCGATGTAGCCCCGCGACACTGAGAAGCGGATGAGCAGAGCGAACTCAGTCGCGGTTATGTGCGAGTTGCTCAAGATCTCAAAGATCTCCTGGCCGGTGCGGTCGCGCTCCGACAAGGAAACCCAGATGCGGAAGCTAAGATCCAGGTCAGTCATAGGCACGGGTCTCCGCAGTTCTGGCAACCGCCGTTCACTCGGTCCTCCCACTGGCAGCACTGCCCTTCCTTGGGCTTGCCGTGTAGCACCTTGCGCGCAACCGAGCTGAGCGAGGCTCGCATCATGACGTCGTCCTGCCGGTCGATCAGCCTGCGGATCGCATCGTGTGCGAGCCTTCGCGCGCGCTGACTGACCGAGCGCGTGACCTTGGGCTTCTCGATCGAGTCGGCTCCGCCATGTCCGTTCGGACACACCAGACCACTCGTCGTTTTGCGCTGCCAGTCGCCACACACAGCGCACACCAGCTTGGGCTTCTTAGTTACCATAACGTCGCGTCCGGTCCTCTTCGTCCAGCTTGCCGAGGAGATGAAGCAAGCAATCGCGTCCGTGTTCGTAGCTGCCCGCACCGAACAGCACGCACAGCTCACGTAGTGCGACCTTCTTGGCCGCCTCGAACTCGATCTTCGCCGAAGAAACCTCACGCGCGACGGACGTGATGAGCTTCGCGAGACTCTCGGCGTCGATCTTGTCGAGCGCACTCTTCGTTGGCTTGTTGCTCACTTCCGCATCTCCTGTGCCTTGGCCGAGCACGCGGCGCAAACATGCTCGCCGCACCACCAACAGTTCGTTGTCTCGACGCGACCGATCTCGCGGCCCACTTGATCGCGCACCACGACGAACGTCCGGACTTGCTGTAGTTGCTCCACGTCAGATCCTCTCGATCGTCAGGTGCGACGAGCCGCCCATGCCCGCGGCAAGGTCTCGGTGCATGCCGTGGATCCCCTCGACCAGAAGGTCGAGCGCAGACTCGTCCGTGTCTCGGATGCGTAGCACGCCGCCGACGGCCATCTGACGTGACCCATACACGAAGAACGTGTGGGTCTTGGTGTCGCCCTTCGCTGCCTCCGTCATGGCTTCACGCATCCGGTCTTCTGCGCCCTGGATCGTCTCGTCGTCCGACATGTCTTCTTCTTCGGGGACCGGAAGTGCGCAAGGGGAGCCAAGCGCGATCGCGAGAAGATTCGGCGCGTGAACCACGCCACGCGTGATCTCCGGGCGGATGCGTAGCATCGCGATCGCGAGGTTGTCGTCACCGCCGAACATCGTCGCGACAGGATCGACCTGGACGGTCGTGCGCAGCCTTGCGACATTCGCGCGCATCATCAGCATGAGATCGTGAGGAAAGAGCAGCATGGCGTAGTGGATAAATGAGGAGCGACGATCGCGGTTCGACCAACCAACGGCGTGTCATCCGGGAGCAGAGGGGCGGTTGAGAGAGGGGATGCTGGTCTCCACCACCGGCACCGCTGGCTGAAACGCGATCGTCGTCCTCGGTGTGTTGTTCAGGTAAGCACGAGCCAGCAGAAGAGCAACTGCCTAGCGACTGGCCCATGCGACGGGGATCACGCTCTCGGGTCCTGGGCTTGCTCGACCTCAGCCGGCGTCGGACGCACGACGTCAAAGCCGCGACTTTGGCAATCGCCGCACCACGTCGCACCACCACCCCAGCCAGAGAACACGTCGCCGCGGCCCTTGTAGCGCACGCCGCACTTGCTGCACCGCTCGATGAAACGCCGCTTGAAGCGTTGCCACGCATGCACCTGGAACGACCAGTGCCAGAAGTGCCACCTGGGATGCTGCCACCAGCGAGCCGTCTCGCGTGACAGGATGCGCGCGATCATGCGAAAGAACTGCTCGCTCACTTCCTTCCGCCAATACTCGCTCGCTTCCTTCGGGTAGCGAACATCATCAGGCGGACGTCGCGACTCGCGCTCATGCCCTGCGTCATCCTCGACGTCGAGTTCCTCGACCGGCGGACCATCCGGGTTCCGGTCGTTCGTGTGCCATCCGGGTAGCAAGCAGAGCGAAGTGCGAACGTTGTCCACGCCGTTGTGGATCAGCTCGCAAGCGAGCTGGTTGCATTGCGCGAACGTGACGCGCTTGTGATGCAACGACCAACGATCGAGCTTCATCGCGCACGCCGCGTGCCAGAGCGCACCCCGTAGCAGAGACTCGGCGTCCGCCGGGCTGGACGGCTCCTTCGCGCGCTCCCGACGAAACCACGGCGTCCTGGCCTCATCACCCGCCATGCACTTGAGCAGACCCTTGTGCTTCTTGCCGAGACGCTTCCACGCACAACACGAGTCGTCCGTTCCGTCCGTCTCGGGATCGTTGTGCCAGATCGTGAGGATGCTGGGCCGGCGGTAGCTCTCGCGCCAGAAGAACGGGAGACGGAACTCCCACGCAACAGTCATCGGGTCATGCATCGTAGTCCTCCTCGAACACGGTCGTCAGCTCATCGTTACAAGAGCACCCAAACGGCCCCAGTCGGCTCTCACCGCAACCGGCGCACGCACCAGGAACCTCGTCCTGGACGGCTGTGCGCAGCTCTCTGTGACACAGGTCGGCGCAATCGACGAAATCGCCGTCCGGGTCGCGGACCACAGTCTTGTCGCAAGCCTCACAGTCTGGGGAACAGAACTCACTCTCGTCTTCGATCTTCTCCAAGGTCAGGTCCCCTCCGCAATGCGCGCAAGTTCTCGCGCAGATCTCGCACACAGGAGGCTTTTCTTCGTCTTCGATCAGGTCCGGATACACCTTGAACATCCGGCGGCAGAGCGAGCACACGTCGTCGTAGAAATCGTCCATCGTGGTTTCCTCCGAAAGCACGGTGACTCTGTGTCAACGTCAGACGTAGGTCAGGACGAGCCACGTCGCGATCGCGCCGACAAGCGAGCCCAGAAGGAACGCGACCCACGCGCGCTGACGCAGCACCAGAACGGGCTCGTTGCCCAGGTTCGCCAGTTGCGCGCGCACGGTCTTGAGGTCGGCCGCGGTCATGCGGCTCGCGTCCACGTAGATGATGCGTCGTTCGGGTGTCACGGTTCGTCTCCTCACGGATCCTTGGGCTTGCGCGTCACGACAGAACCTTCCCCACGAGCATGCCGCAGCACAGGCCAGCGACGAACAAGGTGAAGAGCATCCAGCGCAGCGAGAGCTTGCTCAGCACGATCAGATGGGGTTCGGCCATCCTGACGTAGTCGTGCACCGAAAGGGCTCCGGGATCTCGCCTGTGCTTTCCGGCCCAATACGTTTCTGTATGTCTGGTCATCCTGGTCGTGCTCCTGTTCTCCTTTTACTCAGCCTGCGCGTGACTCACGTTCTGGGCGAAAGCGCCTGGACGAGCTGGTCGATCTGCCCGGCCCAGTCGTCGTAGCCGCCAGCAGGTTGCTCTTGCGCGAGTCTCTCGGCACTCCGCTTGGCCAGCTTCAAGATGTTGATCGGAGTGTCTGGTGTCATCGCGTCGATGTGTGCGAGCGGATCGCTCTTGTCCTTGTCCTTCGTCATGGCTTGCTCCTGATCTCCACTTCGTTCAGCACGACCGCGCGTGTCCACAGCTCGACCATCAAGCTGCTCGACACGGGGAACCAGTTCGACGGCATCATCGGGGCGTGCTCCTGGTGTTCGTAGCAGGTCGACGCGATCCACCGGTTACACCGCGTGCACTCCGCCAGGATCATGATCTTGGATCCTTCACGCACGGCCTTCGCTCGCCATACGTGCCGGCCGAACTTGCAGCGCAGCTTCCCGATCCACTTCTTCGGGTTCATTGCGGTTCCGCTCGGGTCGGGCTGCTCACTCCATCCGCGTTGTCGAACCAGTGGTTCAGCAGCTTCTTGTCCGTCTCGGTAGCCCGATCGTTCCACCACGGGTTCGTCACGGCGAGGCGCGGTTCGATCTGCGTCACGATCCTGTCCGGGCCGCTCCTGGCGAGCGCGATCGCGGACCAGTCGAACGGGTCGGACCAGTAGAACAGCCAGTCCGCCACCGCACGCTGGACAGCCGGATCGAAGTCCGACACGTCGAACCCGACGAACAGGGTGTTGCCGTTCTCTCGCTTCCCGACCCACGCGATGTCGTGGTTGGCCATCGGGGTCTCTTCGCACTCCTCCAACGCGTCGAGATCCGGGTCCTGATCCATCAGCCACTCGATCCAATCGGTAGATGCGGAGAACTCGACGACCCCTCGACCGGTGTCGGGGGAGAACACTTCCACGATGTGCGTCTTCTTCTTCATGTGTCTGGCTCACTTCGCTTCCAGGTGCCTCTTCTTCCACAGGCGCAACACGCGCTTGCCCTTCGGGCTGCTCCACTCTTTTCCCAGGTGTTCGAGCGCGGCGGTCGCTTCCCTGTCCGAGTTCCGGTGATCCGCCACCCGGCCTTCGAACGGCTTGTGCTGGCCGTGCAGCTCGCACTTCCCTTGCTTCGTGAGGAACGTGCAGACGCGTGGCTTCGAGACCCTGCCGAAGCACGGTTCGAAGTCAGGTGCGCATTGCCCCTCGTGACCCTTGGTCCCGGCCTGTAGGTGCGGCACTTCGTGCAGCGTCGCGCCGTCATGCTGAATCATGAGCCGGGCCTGGATCTCACGGGGCATGCGCATGACCTCGTCTGGCGTTGGCCTGCACGGGAACGTGCGACACATCTTGACGCACTGATCGCACGCACAGCTCGACTCGCGGAACTCGACGGACATCACACGTCCTTCCCGAGCGCGTAGCGCACGCGCTGCAACATGGCCTTCTTCGACCAGAAGTCTTCGAGTTCCTTCTGTTGCTCGCGGATCTCAGCAGCCGCGTCGAAGTTCTGCCGGGCGACTTGCTCTTCCTTCTCGCGTGCCAGCACCCGGATCTGCCGGTTGGCCGTGCCGTCGAGATACCGCTCGACCATGTCGAGCAGGTCGTAGTTGGGCAGATGCCGGAGCCTGGACAGCTCGCGCAACTGCCGGACGGCCAGCTCGCACAGCTCCTCGCGCGAATACATGAGGAGCTGCTTCGCCTCGTCCATCGTGGTCGTGCCGTCCACGACCCGTTGAATCACGGTCTGCGTCTTCACCGAACGCCCTCAACGTGCTGTAGACGTGCTTGGATGGCAGTGCAGATGCAACGAACGCACTCGACGAAATACTCGGCCATGGAGTCTGGCGTGTCGTGAAGCAGATCCAGACTGGCCCAAATCCGCACCGGGGCACTCGGCATGTCGGCGGGAAGAACGCACTCGCCGATCCAGTTCTTGAAGCGCCACCGGCCATCGGGCAGATGATGTAGCGTGAACCCGAACCCCAAGATCGTGCCGGCGCAGTCCGTGACCGCGGCGAACACGCGTTCGAGTTGCCTGTCGATCGCCATGGCCTTCACGGTCACCGCAGCCTCTCGGCTCTGAGCAACACGGTCTGGACCGCCGTGCCCGCTTCCTTGAACGAGCCTTCCGGCAGCTTCTCGACGGACCAGCGGTAGTCCCGGTCCAACAGCTTGCGCAACTCGATGTCCGCCTTCTTGCGCGACGTCTGCCACGTCGGCGGCATGATCGCGACCAAGTGCCCACCGATGCACGGGAACCTGAGCGCGTGCGTGACGTGTGCGACTGCTTGGCCCTTGGTGAACGGCGGGTTCATCACGACCGCGTCGAACACGCAGACCAGCGCGGGATCCAGAACCTCCAGGAAGTCACGGGCCTGAGCGCGGAAGCCCAGACCGTTCAGCACGGCCACCGCTTCCTCGTCGATGTCGTAGCACGTCACGTTGGTCGACCACACGCCAGCGGCGAGGAGCGGCTTGAGCAACGCACCGTGACCAGCCGACGGTTCGAGAACGCGCAGCTTCCGCATGGCCTCACGGGTCCACTGCGGGAGCCCGTCCACGACCAGCTCGGCGATCTCGGCAGACGTGTAGAACGCCTGCAGGTCTTGCTTCTTCGACACGATCTGCCCGGTCTCCATCGCGAGCCCGAGCTTGGCGCGCGGATCCGACGTGAAGACGTGCGAACGCGTGCGCCGGTCCCACTTGCCGCCCGCAGCTTCCAGCACCTTGTTCACTTCGATGTAGAGCTTGCGTTCGAGCTGCTCGTTCGGGAGCTGCACGGTCAGAGCCGTGATGGTCGAACGGTTCAGGACGTCGCGAACAGGGTCGGTAAGTTGGATCGGCATGGCGAAGGATAGCTCAGAGCTTGTCGTTGGGTTGTTGCTCCGGAACAGGAGTCCCGAAAGCAGATCGGACCGATGCGACCGCCTTTTCGTGCATCGCTTCGGCTTGCTCCCAAGAGCCAGCGCAGCGGTCCGACATGAAATCGCGAGCAGGTCCGCCCTGATCGAACACCATCGTTTCCCACAGGATCGGAGGACCATCGTCTGTGATCGAGCCCGAGGAAGACCGTGCTGACGAGGAAGCCTTGCACGATCGTCTGTGCCACGGAGCGGTCTGCGTGGCCCATGAACACAGCCCAGTCGAACAACGTGGCAGGTTCGACCTTCTTGCCGTTCAGGACGTAGTAGCGGCTCTTCACTAGACCTCCGACATTGACACAGTGTTAGCGTTCTTCACTTCGCGGAGAAGGGTCCGGATCCCTTCCGACTTGATGGCTCGCAGCAGCGTGCGGAGATCGGCCGGACAGAGCGTGACGTGGCGGCCCTCGCGCTGCGCGACCGACATCTCTTTCTGAATGTCCTGTAGCGTCCGCTTCGCCGCGAGTTCGAAGCGCGCAAGGAACCTGTCCTCCCAGGTGGAGAACACACGGCCTCCCGGCACGGACTCATACATCACGCGCCCCGGTCCGAGGCCACCGTCTGACGCATCGAACGCCAACACACGAACGGCGCGCTTTCCGTCGGTGGAATGCCAGTAGCTGTTGGGGGCGATGCGCGGCATAGCGCACGATCTTACCGTGCCACGCGCTACTTTCGCCACCCTTCTAGCCTTTTCGGCCGCGAGGAATCAGCCCAAAGCGGCCATGAGCCCCGCGACACACCCCTTCGTAACGGCCCTGCGAACGACTGCAGCGAGCCATTCGTTGGGGGTGGCCGGGTCGCCCTCGTCGAAAACGCCGGCTTGGCGGGCCGCCTGGACCCGCTGTTCGGGCGTCGCCTGGATCAGCTTCCGCAGAAGCGTCCTGGTGTCCGCCGGCTCGACCTTCGACCGTGCCGGGAAAGCCAGATGCTTGACTTCGTTGGGCATCGGCTTGACTTCTCCGCGCTCAACCCGAGCAATCGCATCGCGCATCACGAGCGCATGGTCTTCGCCCTCGATGTCGACCTCGTAGCAAGCGAGGACTTCGTAGACCAGAACCTTCATCCGCGCCTCGATTGTGCGTGAGCCCGAGCAGCATCCATGACGGCTTCGACCAGATCAGGACGATTGAGCAACCGCGTCAACGCCTCGACCTTGGCCTCCGATTCGATCTCTCGAAGGCGTGCGTCATTCGAAGCCTGCACCACCTTGTTCACGTAGTCGCTCAGTTGGTTGACCTTGGCGTTCAACGTCGCGTTCAAATGCATGGCCGCCGCGTGGTCTGCGGCCAACCTTGCGTAGTCGGCGAACAGGCCGTGATTCGGGACAGGCTGTTCCGTGAGACCTCGAAGAGTTTCACGAACCTGCCCTTCGATCTCCGCGGCTTTCTGCTCTCGGTCGGGAGCCAGAGCCGCGCCCTCACGCAGGAACAAGAGTCCGTTGACCGACGTGATGAGCGCGCGTTCTCGGGCATAGCTCAGGTCCAAAAGAGCGCGAAGCTCTGCGATCTGTCGACGAAGGATCGTTTCCGTGTCCATCAGTTCGGGAGGAGTAGCGGAGCGCCGACCTTGCCTTCACGAACGGCGTCCTGGATCTGTGGGATGAGGCACTGACCGACGGTCCTGCCACCCGGCATGACGATGTCGTGGAAAAACGCGCGGTCGAAGTCAACGAGACCTTCCTCGACCGCCACGACCAACGCCTTGATGTAGAGATGCAACGAACGCCACTTCGCTCGGCATTCCGCGTCCCACGCACGGTAGGCCCCGTCGTCGGTCCGACGCGGACGGCCAGTCTCGGTGTGGTGGAAACGCTGATCGTTCCGGTCAGGCAGCGGAAGATCGAACCGCACTGGGCGGCCTTGATAGGTGAACGCAAGCGTCGCGCTTTTCTCGCCGACCGCGAAGGCAAACTGGTTCGCACCAAAGCGAACCAAGAGCTGCCGGATCTGCGCGACTGACCGATCGACGGGCACGGTCGTGCCCTGGGCATAGCGTGGCATGTTGACTCCGAAGCCGGAGGAAGCACCGGCGTTCGGTCAGATTACACGCACAGCGCGAGAAAAGCAGCTAGGCCGTTCCCTTGATGAACGAGTGATACCGACCGATCGCTCCCTTGAGCGTCGGAGCGACGTTGTAGGCTCGATGCGTGTTGGTCACGAAGAAGGTCTGTCCATCCACGATCGACTTCCAAACGGCCGGAGAAGCCGCGCCCTTCGGGCCGTGGTGCCACACGGCCTTCCTGCGCATCACTTCCGATCGCTCTTCATCAGTCAGCTCGGACTTGCCGGCCTTCAAGTCTGCGAACGCTGGAACGCCTTGAGACTCTTCAGCCACAAGGCACGGCAACGTGCCGGGGGTCACGTCCAGAACGCGACGATTGACTGCCCGGCGCATGTCTTCGCTCACCGGCGCGACGATCAACTTGGCCCCGCAAGAGTGCATCCATTCGTTCGATTCGTCGTCGTAGCGAAACGACGACTCGACGACCAACGCGTGGCACGACTTGCAACGCCAGTTGTCGCGCTGAGCCACCATCACTTCGCGCTCGGAGACACGAGACCGGACACGAGGCTCGTGACCCCACACGCGAAGCAACACGAGCTTCTCGGTCGGCTTTCCCTCTGCGAGTAGCGGACCCGGCATAGCACGGAGCTTGGAAACCGTGTTGATCTGACGTGCCGCCCAGATCCAATCGTCATCGGTCCACGATTCCGCCGGCTTGGTCTTGAGCGCGAGCAAGCGACGAGTGCTCCGCCTGCCCAGCGTGAACGCACGGGTTCCCGACACGGACAACGACGTAGTGGCTTCGCTCATCCTGCGCGCCACTTCGCGGATCTCGCGAGGAGACATGTTCATCAGCCTGCGCCACTTCTCGTAGCGTTCTTCATTCTCCGGCGTCAGAACGACAGGCTTTCGGGAAGCCTTGGCCTCGTGAAGATCGGACGGCATCCACACAGACAAGTGCGGGAGGAACTGAGGATGGTTGTCGGCGAGCCACTCTTCGAACTCCTCGACGTCGCCATCCGCATGCCGGACCCAACGATGGAACGCATCGTCGATGGTCTGCGGCTCCGACAGCACAGACTCGGCTGCCACGCCCATCATGCGGCGGAACACGCCCATCTTGAGCTGATACCACTGATCGCTCTCCGGCTCGACGTCCGGGTAGTTCTTGGTCGTGATCTCGCCTGCGCGCTGCCAGAGCCTCTCGCTCTCTTCACGCGACTTGCCGGCCTTCTTGGCCCACGCGGCGACAACAGCCGCGACTTCATCGACGCTTTCCTTCGGGGGCGGCGCACCAGCCGACGCTTGATCCGGAGCACCATCCGGTTGCTCGATCGGAGCCGGCGGAACGGGAGGCTCGCCCGAAGGCATGGGCGGCGGTGGCGGCTTCGGACGGTCCACCACACCAGGAGAACGAACCTCACCAGTTGGCGTGACCAGGATGGTCTTCAGACCGAAGCGTTGGCGAGTCTTCTGCTCCGCCTTCTTCGGCGACATCCCCGCGAGGATCTGGACGTCGTAGTAGGTCTGGAGATCGTCGCGATAGAACTCGGGATCGTCCATCCGGTCCGACGGCTCTGGAGGCGCTGGAGGCTGCGGAGGGGCTTGCGGCTCGTCTTGCTGCTTCGACGCCTTGACGTTGCTCTTCGCTTCGCCGTCGTCCTCTTCTTCGTCGTCCTTCTTCGAGACCTTCTCATCGTCTTCGGCTTCCACGGCCTCGAACACGCGGCCTCGCTCTGCGGCAACTTCAGCCAGCGCGTGGTCGATGCACCGATCACACTCCCACAGAGTCGACGCACCGTAGCAACCGGCCAACTCATCGACGATCGCCTCCACTTCGTCAACTGGCATGTCGACGACATAGGAACCTGTCGACGTCACGACGATAGTCGTGGACTTGAGTTCTGGGTCGCGCGCCTCGAACACAGCCCACGAGCCAAGCAGTGACCGGATGGTCCCGTCTTCCGCCCGCTCGAACACTTGCGCGGTCGCCGAATCGGCCTCTCCGCGCGGCTCGTGCGGAACGACGACACGAATGGTCGAACCGACGGTCTCGTCTGCTCCTGTTTCGTTGCCGTCCCACGCGTCGCACAGGCTCTTGGTGCCGACCGGCGTGCCGTCGAACTGCGAACACACACCAGAACCGCCGTCATGTGGCGGCTCGTAATAGGCGCACGTCTGGCACGACTGCCACGACCCCTTGGGAGCTTTGCGAAGACTCGGCGGGCCGCCCGCTTCGTTCATCGTCGGGACCCAGCGACCGGCTTCGTTGAGCACCCAGCGCACTCCATTCGGGTCGACAAACGCGTCATCGCGAACCGCAACCTTCCCGAACACGACGGGCAAAGCTGCGGTCGAGATGCCACCCTCAGAGACGACACGTCGGTAGTCCTCGGCTGACTCCGGGCGAAGACCAAGCTCTCGCTTTCGCTCGTCGTCACGCGGCTCGGACTGCGTCACGGCGAGCTGCGGAGCGGGCTTCGGCAGCGAGTCCTTGGTCAGTTTGGTCGCGGCCTTCACTTCGAAGATCGTGAGGTCCGAGACCATGTTGTCTGCGTTCCTCTGCCCGTGCAGAACGAGAGGCTTCAAGTCCGCTACGAACTCCTCCGTCTGCAGCTTCATCCTGTCGAACTCGGCTTGCGACAGCGGTCCGTCGAACACGACAAGAAACACATCGTCGCCTTCGAGAACCGTCTCGACGAACTTCTTGAAGAGCGCCTGACCCTTCGACGCAAGCCAGACTTCGAGCATGACCGCGGCGATGCCGGCTCTGGTCTTGCTGTAGTCGAACGGTCGTGAAAGGAAGGTTTTGGCGAACTCACGCGCATCCATGCCCGACGAAGCGAGCTGCGCAGCTTCCAGAACCCACTTGACGTAGTCCGGCGTGTGCCTGCGGTCTTGCGTTGACTTCGTGTCAGTGTGCACCAGGGCGCGCGACGCTTCGTCGACCGCTTGGTCGCCGCCAAGTCCGAGTGCGGACAAAGCCGACCGGATCGTTTCCGCACGAATGCGGCGTTCGTCGCTGATCTTGAACGGGTAGCGCGTGCGGGTGATCGTGGACATGCCACCGCGATTCTAGCGCAGCGGCACGTCTACGCCACGCTCGGAGCCGAACAGGTATAGGTTCAGCAGCTCGATGGACGCCTGGGGAAGCCGGCGAGAGTCTTCCCGCCGCATCCAGAGCAGGTTGTAGTCGTCGCCCCGCGACTCTGCTTCGGCGATCGCTTGTGCGAGCAACCACGACCTCAACGCATTGAGGTCGTTCTTGGCCTTCCGCTCCGTGGCGAGCCTGATTCCGGGAGGGTCTGGAATCGCCCTCCCGGTCACTGTCAGTAGCGCGCCCAATCGCCCGGAACTGGCGGAACCGAACGGACGCACGCTTCCCACTCGGCCGAACGGGGATCCTGCGGGTTCGATGGCGTGAACACGGACGCGATCTCCTGCGCCCTGGCCATGTCGGGGTCGTTCGCCTCGTGCGTCTCGATGAAGATCAAGACCGCGTTCTGGGTCCAGGTGCTGACTCCTCCGACCTCGGGCGTGACGAGCCGAGACGTGCGCGAATAATACTGCGCCGGCATCGGTTGACCTTCCTCGACACCAGTCGGGCCGACACCCGGCTTCGGCCAGTGGCACGTCGACACGAAAGTCCACCCTTGCTCATCGCGGAACGTCGCGTAGCGAACGATCGTCCGGCACACACGACGAACGAGCGTGAGCCAGCGCGGGTCCTTCGTCTCCTTCCACGCAGCGTAGGCACCGACTGCGAACAGTCCGTGCTCCCAGCACGACCATGCCGGAAGCACCACGCCGTCGTGCGTGATGCCCATGCGCGGATCGGTTCGGTCCGAGATGATGTCGACCGGCCCGGAGAACTTGTCACCGAGCCAATCGCGCATCGTGAGGAACGCCATCCGGTCGATCAACGCGCGGAATCGCTGGCCAACGGGAGAACCGTCCGGGAACAGGCGGATGAAGTTGGCCCAGCAATGCACTTGCCGGCCGATCGCACGCGGTGCGCCAGTTCCGAACTCCAACTTGTGCCGCACGCCAGCGATGTCGGTCGTCGAGTGATGCTCGATGATGTAGCGCAGCAGAGGATCGCCGGTCAACGCATAGAGCACGGCGAGGTTGTTCTGGCTCCGGTGCTCTTCGTCGTATCCCCACCAGCCAGTCGACTCACCAGCGCCCCACGGAGCCGGACCCTTGCCAAGTCGATCCGGAGACACCGACGTGCTGTAGTGCGTGCGGCTGCCCCACGTCGTCCAACTCGGGTGCTGCAGAGGGTTGAGACGCGTTCCGTTGGCCTCGTAGTGCATGAACCCGCGGAAGAAGTCCGAAGTGACCGAGAACAACGCGAGATGGAGCCATCTCGGCTCGATCGCGACGATTGCTTCCCAGCCCTTCTGTGATCCGAAGTCCTGTTGATCGCCAGTCTGTCCGGGCGTCTTGCCGATCCCGATCGGACGCGCGTCGTAGAACTGGCCGGCAGCAGTCAGCGTCTCATTGAAGAACGAGTCGAGCGCGGCGGTCGCCATGAACTCGACTTGCTCGAACGGCCTTCCGATGCGCGGCTGGTTCCGATGCGCGAGCAGCTTGCCGTTCCACGTCCCAGGTCCGCACAGTCCATAGGTCGGAGCGTGCACAGACGCGAGCAAAGTCTCGATGTCTTGCGCGACGTTCGCGCCCGGATCGTTCGAGTTGTAGGTCAGCGGGTCGTAGCTCGGCAGCGACTCCGGACTCTCGGGAAGGCAGAGCATGCGGCCGATCAGCGGAAGCCCCGAACCGTCGATGAAGCTGATGGGTCCGCAGACCAGGGTCGCCCAATACTGGCCGGTGTTGACCGGAAGCGGACTCATGCCGGTTCGCACGGCGAAGTCGAACACGACCGGCTCTCCCGTCAAGAAGAACAAGCCCTCGATCTGCATGTCGTGCGCCGGGTTGTTGCGGTCCGACCAGACCACAGCGACACGAACGTCGGCGACAGGAGAGTTGTCGTAGAACGAAACAGACCCTTCCGCCACGAACCCTGAGTTGCCGAGACGCGACACGAAACTCCACCGGACCATGCAGTCGTTCGCGATCTCGACTGCCAAGGCGTCGAACGGCTCGTTTGACCGGTAGGTGACGAGCGCACCAGACCCGTTCCGCAACCGAAGCTCCAACTTCGGAATGAGCTTCTCCATGTTGTCCACGACCCACGGGTGCGCCTTGAACGGATCATCCGGAGGCGGCTCCGAAAGCGTTGCGAACTCACCTGACAGGGTTTGGAACCCGTCGTAGGGCGCGAACACGCGATAGATGTCCGAGTGCGTTCCGACCTGCTCGCTCCTGAGCGCGCGAAGAAGGAGCCCGCGGTCCGTCACGAACACGAGACGCGTGGACGACAGAACACCTTGCGGAACAGCGATCGGCGTCCATTCACGCCTGCGCAATGGTGCTGGGTTCGTGAGCACGCCGCGAACGCCCGTCATCGTGACGGTAGATGTGGGCGCGAGAGAGACGGAGTCGATCATGGTTAGCCTCGATGGAGCGGCTTTCCGGAAGCGTCGAGCAAGTCGAGCGCCTTCGCGGGGACTGCTTGCACGGCCGTCATCTGCCGCCGGATGTCGGCCATGATACGGTCGAAGACTTTACGCCCTTCCGCCTGCGCTCCGGCCTCGAACATCGCAAAAGCGCGCTCGACGGTGTCCGCCTGCAAGTCGAACTGGAAGGGTTGGCTGATCGGTCCGGCTTGCGGATGGTTGATGTTGACCTGTCCGACGCCGATGAACCGAACGAACCCATCCGGAGCGTCACCGTGCGTGACGACGCGCTCAAACAGCCGGTGCCCGAGTTGGTTCTCGTAGGTTTCGACGCGGAAGTGGAACGGCTTAGACGGTTGTGGGCTTTCCATTTGTGGCTCTGGTGCGGCGAACAGCAGTCTCTACGTCAAGAACACGCGCGGCCATGCTCGACGACGAGATGGTCACAGTTGGCTGTCGGTCGAGAACAGCCGGCCACTCTTCGAGGCACAGTCGCTCGAACTCAGCTCGGTCGACAGTGGCGCGGAACTTACCTTCCTGCCCGACGACTTCGAACTGGCTCGCGGCAATCGGAACGAAGACCGAGATCACAGTCAGCTCGAAATGGCGCTGCAGATCGAGCAGTAGCTGCTCATGCCGCTCGCGGCAAAGACGTCGAATCTGACGTTGTGCGATGTCGTCCTTGGGCAGTCCGATCCGCGTGTGCGCCATGATGTCGGGGAACCACCGGTCCACGAGCATCAGGTTGATCGGCTGAGGGTGCTGCCGGAAGTGGTGCGCCGCGGTCTCGACCTCGAATGACAGAGCGCCAGGAAGTTGACGCTGAAACCACTCGCGGTGCCCACGAGCGTCGATCTGGTCGTAGTCCGCAACCGGCATGGGAGCCGTCGACAACTGACGCCTGCTCCACCGCTCGAACAAGCGCGTCCCGAACGACGGTGTGACCGCGATATTGGTCGCCGCGGGCATAGGGCGCAACGACGCAAGGAACGTCTCGGAGGAAGCGAGCGTGCGAATAAGCGTCGACTTCCCCGTCGCCTGGGCTCCAGAGATCGACACGAGCGTCAGTAGTGGTTTCGACATCGTCAAGCCAAGACTTCGCCGAGACCATCCGGCGACGGCACGAGGAGCATATCGGAGAAGCGGTCGCCGTAGTTGGACGCCTTCAAGACGCGCAAGACCTCCGCCGCACTCTCACGAATCTCCGCATCGGCCGCCGGGTGGCAGCGCATCACGAGCATCCTGCGCCATTGCGCAACGCTCGCAGAGAAGATCACGGACGTGCCGAGCGCGTTGCCCAAGAAACCACGCGCCGCACCGCGCGACTGCTTTCGCGCCGTGACCGCAGTCATCCCGGCCGTGTTCATCAGGCGCAGCGATCCGCGACGAACGATCTCACGGTAGACGTTGCGCGACTCCGAGATGAAGTCTTGGACACGACCAAAGAACTCGTGGTTCTCCGGATCGTCCATCATGGCCAGAGTCAACGGGTGCATGCACCAGTCGCTCTCCGCCTCGTCCACGTAGCGTGTGCTCCGTTGCGAAATCGCAGTCCGGTCGCCGTGCCTGACAAGTTCGTGGGAGAAGCCGCGCGAGCCGGTCAAGCGAAGCGTGATCCACTTCTCTTCATCATCGTCCGGCGTCACGACCTCGACACCCGGCGCGTCCAAGGGCACATACGGCGCTCCGAGCAAACCGGACTTCGCGGTCACGGCAGGGGCGATCCGGTATGCGGCCAACGCGATCGACATCGGGCACGCCGACGGTTCGCGGTGCGGCGGTCGCCACTTCTGCCAGTCGAGCACGCAACGAAGGTTCAGCGTGACACGCAAGTCCCTCGTGTTGTCCGCGACGCGAAGATAGACGCCTGGACGGTTCGCCAAGTCGAGCAGCACTTCGGGCTCAAACGCGACTCCCGGAAACAGAAGCGTGAAGTTGTGGTGCTCGTAGATCGAGAAGTGCCCGACCTCCAGGATGTGCTGGTGGAACGAGCCAGAGTCGCGGCCGTTCCCGAGCGAGTCGTAGCACTCGCGCCCTGCCAACTCGGCGAGACGCTCGGCCACTGTGCCGACCATCTGACCGGGTGCGGGTTCACCGCACTGCGCTGGGATGTGAAGTTCGTGGCCGTCGTAGACGAGCTGTGCTTCGGGCTTCATGCGCGCACATTACGCGCGCTGCCCAAGATTTTCACCCGCGCAGCACGGCCGAAAGCCAGACTAGCGCCGCGGTCATGATTGCGGCCGTCAGGAACATGGCCAGCCAGAACGCGATCTTGCGGCGCATTCCGCCGACTCTAGCCGAGATCGCGCTTGGCGCGGAAGACCTCGCCGACAGGCTCTTGCGGTTTGCCTTCGGCAGTCCAGCGGATGAACGAAACGGTGAGCTTCCGACCGATGTAGCGCGCGCGTTCGTTCCAGAACCGTCGCCGCTCATCAATCGTCCCGCGCATCCGCGCTCGGAACTCCTTCCGATCAGACTGCTTCTTCTCGTTCGTCAGACAAACGAACGTCGCGGTGCCCTCGTCCTTGCCGTCTCCTTCCTCGCACCCGATCACTTCGAACTCGTCGTCGAGGTAGTCCTTCACCTTGAGTAAGCCCGACGATCGGTGCCCGCACTCGTAGAGGCCATCACGCGCGCGCACGATCGCTCCCTCGAATCCGCGCTCTCGCCATCGGCGAGCGAACCCGTTCACGTCGTCCACACTCTCGGCTGAGAGCGTCTTGACCAGCTTGACACTCGGGGACTCAACGAGCACTTCTTCGAGGATCTTGCGACGCATGTGCCACGGCTTGCTCCGATCCCCCTGAAACATGGGCACGTCGTAGACGTGATAGACGAGCACCGTCGAATCGGGCACCCGGAACCTCTTCGCGAGCGACGTGATCTCCTGCAGCTTCTTGCCGTGCACGTAGAGTTCGCCATCCAGCTCCATGTCCGGAACGAACCACCGGCCGAGCTGCTGAATGACGTGCTTGGCGTCGTAGCACTCGGAGAGCTGACCTGACCGAGGAAAGAGCCGGATTACGCCATCGACGATGCGTGCCTTCGCCCGAACGCCATCGAACTTGACCTGCACGTCGACAGGCCATGCGAGCTTCCTTGCGTGCGTGGTGCGCGTGCCTGGGTTGTCCTTGTCAAAGAACCGATGCGCGAGCATCGGCATGTTCTCGTGGATCTCGGCATCGTCAGGTGGCGTCTCGCTGTATTTGCGGCTCAGCTTCTTCTGCCACTCGGCTTTCGCTTCGAGCTTGGCTTGCTGCTCCGCGCTGGTCTCGTTCGCGCGCCCCTTGTTCTTCGGCTTGGCTCGGTAGGACGATTGCGTCAACTTGCCGTCCTGCACGCCCGACTCAGCGAACACGGTGTCGCCCTTGGTCCAAGTTCGCCACACGCGAAGCTCGCCCTTCTTTCCACGCTGGTAGAGAATCGGAAGCTCAGTCATGATTTCGGTTCCTTCGGTTTCGGGCGCATCAAGAGCTTGATCCGAATGGATGCGCGATGCGCAACGCTCCAACCGAGTCGAACTGGACGGCCGTCCGTGATCGTCCCATCGAGCACGCCGACCACGCGCGCGCCTTCTCGCAAGATCATCTTGGTCCACTGCACTCCGCACCCGGCGCACAAGATCTGAGTCGCGGCCGAACGACCCGACCCTTGACGAATGTGAAGCCGGCGCACCTTCGGAAGTCGTGCGCAGATGTGACACTCCTTCCGGTGTGACTTCTTCACGTCCTGCACTTCGGCACGAACGCCAGGAAGCCACAACCCGATGGATCGGAACGCGATCGGCTTCACGGACGCTTTCCGTAGTTCTTCTTGGCCTTCTCGCGACGGCCTTGACGCCACTGCTCCACGACCCAGTCGTAATAGTCCGGGTCACTGTGTCCGACGGCACCCTTGTAGCTGGGATAGTCGATGTCGCAGAGCTTGGCTGCGAGCTTCGTCCAGGTCTTGCGGTCCAGGAGGATCCGACAGGTGTAGTCGCGGTTCGGCGTGTCGACGATCACCGCCCCAACCAGCAGCTTCGGATACTTCGCGATCAACCTCTCCAAGTGTTCGCGACGCCACGCACGAACCTGCAACGTGTCTGTCGTGAAGGTCCGCGGACCACGAAGAGGCGTTCCATCGAGCGGAACGTTCGTCTGGCAGACAACGGACAAGCAACCAAACGTCGTATACATCAGCATCGGAATCAGCCCTCCACGATCTTCGGGGTGAGTGTGCCGGTCTTCTCCTTGCCCGCCTTGATCGCGGCTTCCCAGACCGTGGGATCGAACGCGCCAGCGAAGGGAGCGAGGAGCGTCCGCATCGCGTCGAAGTTCTTGCTCTGCAGCGCGTCGCTCACTGCGTGTAGGATCTTGGCGTGGCGGATCGCTTCATCCTTCCACGAAACCGTGACCTTCCGGTTGTCGTCGAACGCCAGGACCATACGCCCGACCTCGACATCCAAACGCGGCGGCTTTGCGCCCGGACCGTTCGCGGCCTTCGCCAGCTTCTCGGCCTGCAACAGCAGAGACTTGGTGAAGCCCTTGAACGCAGTCGGCGGCTCGTCGGCGGCCTTGACGATGCGTTCGAACGAACGGACGTTCGCGAGATCGTCCTGCAAGATCTTCGCGTCCGTCTGTAACTCGATCATGCGGTCGGCGAACATCTGCGATGCTTCGACCGTTCGCGTGAGCGCGACTTCGAGCGTCTGCTCGATCGTCGGGCGGACAAGCACCGACGGCGCGCTCGGGGTGCTCTCGACGCGCGTGGGCTTCCTCTTGTTCGGTCCCTTCTTCATGGTGTTCCTTCGATTTAGTGTAGTTCGACTTTCCCAGTGACGCTGTGTCACCGTCGGCGCTCAGAAGCCGGGGACCAGGGTCGCGTCCGCGACCACCTTGGCCGCGATGGCCATCGCCTCGTGCCGCTTCTCGGCCTTCGCCTTTTGCTGGCCCTTCGGGCCATCGCTCGCGTCGGTGTATTTCACCGCGCGGTATTGCGCGTGATCTTCCGGCGACAGGACTTCGAGCATGGCGCTCAGTTGGTGGCGACCGGCGCGAAGCATCGGGTGCTCCTTGCCTTCCTCCGGCACCAGCTTCGAGACCTCGACCACCATCGCGACGAACGCGGAGCGCATGGCCTTGACGTCACCGGACTTCAACGCGGCGACTTCGAGAGCCCGGACCTTGGCGTAGACCTGGACCGCCGCTTGGCGCAAGCCGGACATCATCAAGTCCCGGATGTTCGCAGCGAACTCAGCCGCAGCGGTGATCGTGTAGATCTGCCCGTCCACCGGCGATTCGAAAACCGGGATCGTGACAGCTTCGAGAACTTCCTTGGTCAGCTTGCTCATCGTCAGCTTCCGTTGTCCGGGCGATGTGTCGCCCTTTGTTTCCGGGTGCCAGTCGCGAAGTGCAACCGGCTGGCACAGACCTTTTCGGCTGGCCACGCGAAGAACTTTAGCCGAATGTCACGCACAGCGCGCAACTTTTGTCGCCTCGGCTCGCTAACCGGCGATGCCACCGAGAGAACAGCTCACGTCAACGTGCTTCTTCCGTCGCCAAGAATCCCAGACTTTCCACGCCCAGGATGCGGAGCACGGAGCGGCTGTCCGCCCAAGCGAAGCCACTCTTCGACCTCGTGCAGCTCGCGCCGCTCGAACACGCCAAAGGCCCACTCAAGGACGTCAGACTGACGCATGTCCGACAACTTTGACGTCGGTAGCGACTCGGTCAGGACGACGTCGATCTCGACGACACGACCGGTGCGCTGCAACTCATAGACGTCCGGCTCTCGTGTGCCAGCGCGCAACACGACGGCGCCAGGAACTGAATAAGCCTGGATCGTCCATCTCGGCTTGTAGGTCAACGAGCCGATCAGCGTGACGGCCTCGTCCGGCGTCACTGCTGTTCGCGCGGATCGGTCGTCTCGGTCATCATGTCGCCCTTGCCGTCCTGCGTCTTGGGACGAATCACCGGCGCACCAGTCACGCGGTCCACTCCGCCGACGACTGACGTGTCCTCGACCAACGGCCCACGACGGACATTGGAAGCCTTCGCCGTGTCGGCCTGCGCACTGATCGAACCCTGGATGATCTTCGGTTGGTTGCTCATAGGTGTCCTCGTGATTTGATGGTTCGCAAGTTCTTGATGTGTGTCCCACGAGTCAAGCTCGACTCGGTTCGCGCGATGACCGCTTCCGACGTGGTCTGTCGGATCATGAGCTTGTCTCGGCAGTTCGACAAGCACGGGGTCAACCCGGCGCGAGGGACGGTCGGGAGCGTCTTCTTGGTGTAGGGACTGTGCTCGAACAGATACTTGCAACCAGGACAAGTCCGCTCGTCGTTCTCTCCGGTCCAGTGGATCATCACGGTCGCCGGGAGACCGATCACGCGGGCGCTGTCGTAGAACGCTTCGAGCGTTCTGGCATACATGCGAACACGTTGCGGAAGAGGCATCCGGTAGGTCCCCTCGTCCACCGCCGTGATGAACCCGTTCAAGAACTGCATCTCGTGCGCCATCGCGCTCCGGAGCCATTTCTCGTCATCAGGCTTGAGCCTGACCACCGGTCCCTTCGTGTAGCCCGTTCCCTTGACGCCTGACGACCTGACGCCGGCCTCGAACACTTCTTTCCACGCTGGCTTCATCAGTGCGACAGCGTCGCGCTTGAACGCCTCGACGCTGTCGTAGCGGCCGAGATCATGACGCCGCATGATGCGAAGCAGCTCCGTTTCGACGTGCTTCTGCACACGCTCCAGGATGCGCTTGCCGACCGTGACCCCTTTCTTGCGCTCGTTCGCGAACTGGTTCGGGCGCATCTTGGCCCGAATGGTCTGATCGAGGTCCAGAAAGAGCAGATCCAGCTCTTTCGCCGTTCCGACCGACTTGCCCTCGAACACCGATCCCGACAGCTCGATAGACTCGGCATACAGGACCGACGGCGCAAGGATGAACAGGTAGTCCGTCTCGGCTTCGATCTTGGTCGGATTCGGGATCATCGCTTCGTCACCTTGTCCGTCACCATCTTGCGGATCCGCGAGAGCACGGCAAACGCCCGCGCACCGCTGTCGCCACCGCGGGCGTGGTTTCGACTGTAGGTGATCGCGGCCTTGCTGACCTCTGGGAGCGGTCGCGTGCCAAACGTCACTTGGTCGCGAAACGGCTTCGAAGGGATGAAGTTCGGCCGGTGGATCGTCCTGCCGGACCACCGCTTGCCTGATTGAACGAACATGCCGAAACCGGGGATGCTGACTGCGCGCCCCTTGGTGACTTCGTCCGCGATGCACTCCAAGAACAGAGTCATGATGGCGACGACTTGCTCTTCCGAATGTCCGGATCGGTTGGCCGCCATCTCGATGCAACGCTTCAGAGGCTCGGCAGTCTTGCGATGTAGCGTTGGGATCCGGATCACGACTTCTCCTCCGTGAGCTTCTTCAAGTCCTCTGCCAAGTCGCGAGCTGCTTGGTCATCATCAGCCTCCGAAATGATCTTCCCTGTCGCGCTTCTCGGCGGCAAGCGAGAGCTGTCGATCTGCTGCAGCGCACGCTCGGACAGATCAGGCTCCGAATGGAAGTAGCAGATGTCTCCGATGCTCTTTCGAAGCTGCGGGTTGGTGTGCACCATGACCGCGACGTCTCTCGCTTCGGACTCCGTCAGGTTGAACGAGATCTTGGGCGAAGGCGATCGGTTCAAGACCTGATCTCGCAGATCCTTCGGCAGCGCCTCCCACAACGCGAGCGACTTCGGAGCCAACGTCTGCTCGAACGCAGCCTGCTCGGACGGCTCCGCGGGCTTCTCAGCCTTGGTCAGCAAACGAACGACAAGGTCTTCCGGCAACTTCGCGTAGTTGAGCAAGATGTAGCTGGCCCACACACGCGTGTCGAGCTGCAGGTCCGTTCCGACGCGCATCTGAGCTTCGAGGATCTGGAAGCGGAGCTGCACAAGCTCCAGCCGCTCGAACTCGTCCAAGTAGCTGATGGGAGACATCTGCACGACATAGGCGTTCTCAGGCTTCGACGGGTCATACCGATTCGAAGCCTGCCCCGGCTCGCCCGACAGGACGTAGTGAATGTCGAGCGTGTTGCGGATGCCCTGAATCAGGCCGCTACGCAGACGCTTGCATCCGCGAGCAAACCGAACGTCCTGCATGACGAGCGTGGCCTTCGCGTTGATGTCCCCTTCGAACCCGAGGTAGGCTTTCGGGACGCGAGCAGCACCGAAGAACGCGTCTCTGAAATACTCCAGATCGTAGACCTCGCCGACGTTACCAGCTCCGCTGAGCGGCTCGACTCGAACCTCATCACCGTTGCGCACAGCGAGGAACACGTCTTCGAGCGGCGTGAGCGGATTGTATTGCTTGCGATACTCCGCGCTCGCCGGATCGACGAACTCGTGCTTCCTGAACTTCTTCCGGTAGACGTTCAGCCAGTGCGCAGATTCGGTCGGGTCCATTGAACCGACGTTGACGAACACGGCGTTCCTGTCCGGTGCGCGTCGCAGGCGATACATCAACATGGCGTCTTCGGTCAACGCGAGCTGACGCCACGGCCTGAACATCGCTTCGAGCATGGACGTGCCGTAGAGGTCGTCCTTGTCCTTGCCCATCAGCCGGAAGTGCGTGTAGTCCCACGGCCAGGACACATCACGCGACTTCTGCCGATACATCTTGCCCGCTTCCTTGAAGCCAACGAGGCGAGCATAGCGATCTTCAACTCGTTGAACCTCTCCCGGTTGCGTCACGCGCCAACCAAGCACACCCTTGCCAGCTTCGTAGATGTGCCGGCGAAACTCATCACCATACTTTGCGAGTCGTCGAGCGATGCCGGTGACGCGGTCCTCGATCTGCAAGTTGGTCAAGCAGATGTCGCCTTGCGTGACCATCCCCTTGTTGTTCGACTCGATCCACACGCGACGCTGCTTGTCGTAGTCGGGCTGCGTGGTCTCCTCGGCGTAGAGGTCCAGAACGCTTGAGACCAGACCGAACGAGTCCATCTCGTCGAAAAGCGCCACGCGCTTGCGACGATCCGCGTCGAACTTGAGCAGACCTTCGATCGAACGATCCGGGCCATCAGGCAGATCGAGCCCAAGATCGAAGTCGTCCAGCTCGGCCGCGGCCGGATGCTGCGTCCGGCCAAACGAACCCAACAGAGTCGAGAAGAAGCCGTCTCGATGCGGCTGCGGATTGGTCTTGGGCGCGTTGGTGGCGGTCACGTTGCCTCGTGCAAAGTTGGACGACCGGAACGATACCTAGACGCAGCCGAGGGTCCTAGACCCGTTCGCCGGTGTTGCGTCGTAGCGCGTCCCAACTGCCGATTCCTGGAACGCTGACAGCGCGCTCGGAGGCGACCGCAGCCTTCGCTGCATCGACGATCTGCTTCCGAGACTGAATCCTCTCGCGCGTCGCTTCGATCTCCACGGCCGCAGCGGCTTCGACGGCCCGCTTGTCGTTCGTGCAGTGCCACAGCACGCCAGCCACAGAGTCGCTCACGTCCTTCGAGCCGCGTCCACCCTTCGACGAACGGACCGGATGGTCAACCTTGCGCGCCTTCGAGTCGCGTTCAAGGTCCAGAACCTCGTCGATGAACGGACCATACTCGTAGTAGAGCAATCGCCGATCGAACAGCGCGCTCCGCAAACCGACATAGGCTTCGTCGTCGCGGTCGACCGACAGGTGCCCGGCTTCGAATCCCAGCTTGGTCATGATCTGGATCGAGTCAGCCGACTGGAAGCGATCGAACGTGATCTTGACGATGTTGTAGAGCTTGCTCAGATAGACGATGAAGCTGCGCACCTTGCTCAAGTCGATCTCCGACCCAGGCGGCGGAACGATGCGAAGCATCAGATCCATGATGACCACAGGGTTCGGGACCTCACTCACCGTGCCGTCTTCGTTCACGCGTGAGTTCCTCACCATACCGGCCGGGTGACCCATCGACAGACCGAGACAGTCCTCGGAGAGCGCGATGTCGACGTGCATGAACCTCGGCGCACCGGGGTTGATCTTCGGCTTCCACACGCTCGCTTCGATCGAACAGACAGACTCGATGTTGAAGAACTCGTCGATCCGTTCGTCCGTCTGGTAGTCCACCGACACAACATCACGCGTGAACGGATGGACCATGTCCTTGTGGATCGCGTCGAACACTGACTGACGATCGCGAATGAGCGGCGACAGGTTGAACGTTGCCACACCGGCAAGGTCTCGAAGAGCTTGATCGACGTCCTCGTCGAACCGATCTCGATACTCGCCTGGAATCTGCAAGACTCTGGCATCCTTGCGTGGCTTGTCCGTGGGCTTCAACACGCGCGACCGTGACGTCCGATCGCCAACCTCGACCGTGAAGCGAGGCTTGACGAACAGATGCTTGGACTTGACGGCCCACAGAGGGTAGTCGCTGACGAACGTCACCTTCGGATCGACTTGCTTGAGCCTCTCTTCGAGGAAGCTGGTCTGCGAGTTGCGCGACGACATCAGGATCATCATGCCGGGCAGCGTTCCGCCGGGTCGCATGAAGCGAGACATGAGACGAGTGCGCGTCGCGTTGTAGAGGTCGTAAGCCTGACCGACCATCTTGCCGGTCTCCTTCGACTCCTTCTGACGCATGAAGTTGACTTCGTCCATCATGAACGCGAACAGGTCGAGACCGAGCGCATGCATCTCCTGCGAACCAGGAACGATCTGCACCTTCTGCCGGAGGAACTGGACCTTCGAGTCGATCTTCCGGTTGCGTGGATACTTGTTGAGGAAATAGGGGCTGGAGTCGAGGAAACCGCGGAGCTTGAAGTAACCGGCGTCGCTGACTTGCCGCTTCGTGATCGAGTAGATGCCGAAGATGATGAGCGAGTCGGTGAGCAACCCGTAGTAGCGAGCTGGGTCGCGCAAGCACGACATCAGGCACAGCTTGTATGCCTGTGCCACACACGCGAGCGTGGTCTTTCCGATGCCGATCGCGCCTGTCAGGACCCACTCGAAGATCGTGCTCCCTGGGGCGAAGATCCGGCACAGGTCTTCTTTCCACTGCGGATGCAACTCGGCAGCAACTCGGCCGAGATACTCGTCGCTGTGGATGAAGTCTTCGATCGTTGGCGGCTTCGTGTGGTAGTCGACTTCCCACAGAACGTCATGCACGAGCGTCTCGGTCTTTCCTTCTGCGACCGCGTCGGCAAGCCATTCGAGCACGAGATGTTTCTCATGCGCGCTCAGATCGTCGAACAGCGCGCGATGCCCGTGCATCACATCTTCCGCCACGCGGCGGAAGAGCCGCTCAGCAGTCTCGGTGAGCGGTGAATCCGGCAGCGTGATGGACCCGATGGACGGGTCCTTAGCCCTTACCACCCTTCGAGGTCTTCTTTGCTGGGACACGACGTGCCTTCTTCTTGACCGCGCTCGACGAAGCGGCGGGAGTTGCGGTGATGCCTAGATTTGCTTTCAGGTTCTCGTGTAGCTGCGGGACTCGTCCGGACAGCACAGCGATCACAGTTCGGACACGCTCTCGCGAGAGTGCTCGCTCTGCGTCGTTTCCGTGAGACGGATCATCAACCGAGATGGTCGGAACAGCCTCCGGCGATTTGAAAAGGATCGAGATGTCGCCACTGACGCTGGGAGAGACCTCGTTCTTGGCCTTCCCGTAGCCGACGCCAAGAGTCTCCAGAACAACTTCGGCTGCTCGGAGCTGCGACGGCAGAACCTCAGCACGAAGAAGAACTGGGTTGCCGTTCGCATCCGTTTGCACCGCACGGTGACCGTCCTTCTCGTAGGTCAGATACTGCGGTCCGGTCAACGCTTGCGCCAAGATCGCGACAGCGCCCGGTGTCAACTGCGACAACTGCCGTCGCGTCAGATGCCTCGTGCGCTCTTCAAGCTCCTGCCTCACGTCCATCTCGCGCTTGAGCATCGCGAGATGCGCCTGAACGTCCTGACGTGAAACGAACTTGGCGATCTCCTCCGGGCCGAAGCCAGAGTCAATCAGCGCAGACGGCCCTTGCGAGAACGCTCGGGCGATCAGATCTCGTTCCGCAGCAGTGAGCATTGACTTTGAGTCAACAGCTTAGCGCGTCGCGAGCACCGCGGGAACCTGGACCGACCTGAACAAGGAATCGAGCGAGTTCCCGATGGCCCGGACATCAGGAGCTTGGTGGGCTCGTAGCTGGTCGATAACCACCGGAAACTGAGTAAGAACCGCGCGACACTGCGTTGCGTAGTTGACCAGCTCGGCCACGTCCGAAGGAAGATCGCGGACAGGCTTGATGATGCTTCGAAGCGCCGTGAGCTGGCCCTCCGCCGCGATCAGAGCCGCACGTAGCTTTGCGACATCGTCTGCAGGCTTCATCGGTCTCCTCTGAGCTTGCGTCGAATCGTCGGCGAGAGAACGAAACGAATGTGGCGCTTCGACTTCGCCACTTGCATCTCTCCAGTCACCGGATGCCGATACCGTTGCGCCTTCTTCTTGAAGGACTCCAGAGTGCCGACGTTGCGTAGCACAACGGGCAGGTCGCTCAACAGAGCGTCCGAGATCAGCTCTAGGATCGAGGCCCAGATCTCCCTTGCTTGCTCTTCGGAGATGTGCGCGAGGCTGAAGTCGTCGTTCGCGACCGCGAGGATCGCTTCGGCGAACTGCTCCGTGTTGAGACGCTCCGAAGCAAGGCTGGATCGACGCTGACCAGATCGTCCAGAAGAACGACTGCCAGACGCTCGCTTCTCCTTTGCGCCAGGATCGCTTTCGACAGAAGACCTAGACACGTTGCGTCCCCTTCACGCAGGAACGCGTAGTCAGGTCTTCGGTTGCGCCCGCAAACCAGCAACGGCGCGAGGTCAGCTTCCCGAGCTTGCCGCTCAGCCTGCTCCCACCATGACCATACAGGCCACTTGGCGGAAAGCATGCCATCGAGCGTCCACCCTTCGATGCACTTGCACTCGACGCAGAAGGGCCACTTCCCTTCGAGTCCAGGACGGTGCAGGAGGTCGCCAGATCCATTCCAATGCCCGACGATCGGCATGATGGCGGTGGACTGCCGGCGAAACGGCAAGTGCTCAACTGGCGTCTTCGCGTTGAGCGTCGGGAAGAGCCATACAGACAGAACGCGGCAGATCGCGTTCTCGTAGTTGTTGCCTTTCTTTCGTCCATCGACCATGTGCTCAACGAAGTTCAGCGCCAGAACCGTCGTGATGGACCACCACACGTCGATCGCCAACTGATTTCAGACGAGCATCGTGGGTCACCAACACGACCGGGCAGGTAGCCGCGATCTCTTGCAGGATCTCGACGACGCAGTCTACGCCGGTCGCGTCTACCCCGTCAAACAGCTCGTCTGCGAATAGTTGATCGAAAGGACACGCGCTGCGCGCAGCAACGACCGCACGAAAGGCCAGGATCAGAGACAGATCGAGACGGTGCCGCTGTCCCTTGCTCGCCCCAGCGTAACTCTGCGCACAACCGGGGATGCCCGCGTCGATCGACAGCTCTTCGCGTTCTTCCTCCTTCGTCTTGAGCTTCTTGGTCGCGCGCAGCTTGACGAATGCACCCTGACCGAGCAGACGCTGCGCGTAGTTGGTCGCGATCGAGTTGATGCGTGGAATCTCTGACTCGATCACAAAGCTCTTCACGCCTCCGTTCCCGAACGCCTGAACCCAGAACTCATATCGACTGATCTCGGCCTTGATCGAGTTCTGTTGCTCGATGTTCCCCGACAGCTCTTGCTGCAAGTCTGCGACGTCAGTCCGCAACTCGTCACGGCTCGCCTTCGCTTGCTTTCGCGCGTCCTCCAGGACCGCGAGCTTGTCACGAGACGACTTCAAAGCTGCTTGTGCGGCCGTCAGCTCATCTCGACGCAACTCGTAGTCTAGCTGATGCGTCTTGACCGAGTCGCCCGAAGGAGGTTCTGGACGCTCGATCGAGCTGATACGCGCACGCGCCTCGTCAGCCCGTCGCTTCTTCTTCTTTGCTGCGGATCGCTGCTCTTGAGCTTCCTCTCGTAGCGCGACCGACACGTCTTGGGCTCTGTCCTCCGTCACGGGCGAAGTGCACACCGGACAATCACCGCCAGACAACGCGACAACGCGGTTCGCTCTGGTATCGAGGGAATCGGCCGTGCGCGTCGCGGCTGCAGCCTGTTCGTCGAGCTTCGCAGCTTCCGCTTCCAGCACGCGAACTGCTCGATGCATCGCGTCGACAGCTCGGTCATGGACACGCATCTTGTCAGCGTGCGCCTTCTCGGCGTCCACGAGATCAGCTCTCGCACGATCGACCGAAGACGACAGTAGCTTCACGCGTCTCGCATTCGCGTTCACAGCGATCTTCTGGTTTCGCAGCTCGACGAGATCAACGCCTGGGAGCTGTTCCAGTGCTCTGAGCGTGTCGCGCTTGTCTTCGATGGCGTAGCCGATGGCCATCTGTCGATTCATCAACGGATCGAGCGCCGCGATCTTCTCCCGCATGCGTGCCTTGGCCAGAACCTGAGCACGTTCGAACGCACCGAGCCCGAGCAGCTTGTCGAGAACTCGCTTCCGGTCCGCGTCAGACGCGAAGAAGAACGACCGAACTTCTTGCCGCGCGCCAAACGCAACCGTGTTGAGGAAGGTAGTGAAGTCGAGTCCAAGCTCTTCTTCGATCGCCACGTCTGTTTGTTGCGTCGTCCCGCGAGTCACGTCCTTCCCGTCAACGTAGAGAAAGACCTTGTTGGCGTGCGTTGCGTGGGCTCGATGCCTGACGATCCGAACGGACTTCGGACCGTTGATCGTGCAATCGACCATTGCCCCGCCCTTGGACCCGAGCTTGACCACATCGTCGCCTCGGCATCGTTCGCGGATCGTGCGTCCCGTCACGGCCCAGACCGGAGCTTCCAGTAGCGCAGACTTGCCCGCACCGTTCGAGTCGCACCCGACTGCGTTCGAGATCTCGCCTTCAACGACCGTCAAGCCGGGGCGCGAGAAGTCGAACTTCGCTCGCTCGAACGCGAGGAAGTTCCGCATCACGGTCTTTCCGATGCGGTATCCGGTCATTCTCGGGCCTCTTGGAGGAGAGCCATGCCCAGCGGCACGAGCAAGTCAGGGTCCACCAAAACGTGCTTGCAGTAGGCGCGGAGCAACTCTTCATCCGTGAGAGTTCCGGCGGCTGCGATGCGCACACCTTCGCTCGTTCCCGCACCGGTCGTTTCGACCTCGATCCACTGACTCAGCTTTCTGACCTCTCCGAGGATCGCGTTCTCCACATCCTCGTCACTCGCTCGAACACGGAAGAAGTCACGATCAGTCGCAGGCTTCCGCACATCGTCCAGCGTCGACAAGAGATGGAAACGAGGACTGCGCCCGTTCTCGATGAACCGACTCTTCCCCGTGTCGGTGTCGAGCACGACGAAGCCACGCTTCCCTCCAGCATCACCAAAATGCAACTGCATCGGACTCCCGACGTAGCGGATCGTCGGATCACGCTGCAGGACGACCGGGTCGTGCACGTCACCGAGATAGACCCCGTCCCACTTCCCTTCGAGCAGCCACTCGATCGGCATGCCCTTGGCCATCGGGACCGCGTTGCCGAACATCCCGTGAGAGAGCAAGAAAGCCTTCCCGCGCATCCGCTTCCGAATGCCAGAGGCGCGCTTCAGCGAACTCCGATATGCGTCCTGGTCGTCCGTCCACGGGACGATCACGAACGGGCCAGTCGACGCGACACCTTCGTGCACCGTCGTGCAGCTCGCAAGCATCTGAGTCGAGTTCAACTTCGGCGTGCGCAAGTAGGCATCGTGGTTCCCGACGATGACGTCGATCGCGATCTTCTTCGAAGCCGCAGAGAACGCACGGCAAGCTCGGTCGATGACGCACACGTCGATCACTGTGCGTGAATCGAAAACGTCGCCCATGACGAAGAGCCGCTCACACTTCGACTTGATCGCTTCGTCCACGATCCACTCGAAACACTCGATCATGTCGACGAGCCTTGTGGTCAGGCCGGATGACGCGATCGTCGAGTAGCGAGGTTGAGTCTGCAGTTGCAGATCAGCCGTTAGTGCGACGCGCATCGTTCTTCTCCGGGAGCCCGTCACCGCGTGCATACAAGAACCCGAACGACGCGACAGCACCAAGAAGCGGAGGAGCCAGCGCAAACAGCGTCCAGACGGACTGACCGAACGACACGACGAACGCGTATGCCATCGTCGATGCACAGAACAGCACGGTCCAGGAGGTTCGCTTTGACATGGTCAGAGATCGAGCATGATGGTGAACTTCCGACGACCGACAACGGCCTCGTGCGGCCCAACCCACGTAGCGGGGACCACGATGGTCTTGCCGTGCGCGTTCGGCCACCGCTCAGGGTCGTCAGGATACCGACGAACATGACGTCGGCGCTCTCCGATGAACTTAGCCCCTACGCGAGAACCTTCAGACGGGTGCGGAATGCCCAGCTTTGCCCGTGCTTCGTGCGGGCGGAGCAGAGTGTAGACGTCCCTCTCGTGTGATCGTGGGATCTTCGGACTGTCCGACTTGCGAGCCTTCGCGGGCGATTCACGAACAATGAACCGATCCGGACGGTTGAACAACATCAGTTCCTCGATCGCGGTCATGGCGTTCCTGATCGAGTTCTCGGCGACCTGCACGCCGTAGTTATTCAACAGCTCAGCTCCGATCTCCATCGAGCCGGTTTCGTCGAGCATGTGATACGCGATCAAGTCGCCACCAACTGCGAACGACCACGAACCATCCGCAGGCGTCGCCTTCAACTCCTGCACGTTGATCTGGCCGAACGAAAAGTTGAACGCTCGCTCGATCCTGGCACGCACTTCATCAGGGAGAGTCTTCCTGACATCGGCCTCAACGCCGCCATCCCGCCACGCAGCGGCCGACCGAGACGACAGCGGAGCCAGCTCGATGAACCAACGACGCTTGGACATTCCGGTCTGATTCGGTCCGTCATCCCAGAGCAAGATGCACGACGACAAGTCCTCGACCGCAACAGACCTGAACGGCAAGACAAAGTGATCGTTCTGAAACTGCGCTTCCTCTTCCGAGTAGTGCTTCGGCAAAACCTCGTGAGGGACGTGCGGGAACTGGAACAGATGCGTCCCGCGGAGCATCGCGACCAAAGACGGTCCAAGCAGCTCCGGGAACCGCTCCGCGAACCAGCAGAGCTTGTCGAAAGATGACATGGATCAGCGCCGCGACTGCGCGGCGAGGAATGGGTCGATGGTGCCCGACGGGTCACCGAGGATCGAGTTGAACTGCAGATCGCGACAGTGCAGCAAGAACTCGCGCTTTCGCACTTCAGGTAACTGACGCATGCGCTCGGACAGCTTCAAAGTAGGTCCAAACGAGTCACGCAGCGAAATAGCCGAGAGCACCTTCTTCAGGTGGTCTTCGTGGTCAACGACCGACTGCTCGAATGCTCGGAGCTTCTTCGCGCCGTGCTGCTCGCGAAGCGACGCGCACAAGTAGGAAAGCTGACGTTCCGGGGTCCAATCGTCGGCGAACTCGGACTCCAGCATGAGCTGCCGTGCACGCTTCGGCCCGCATCCAGGCGCACCCTTGATGCCGTCAGAATCGTCCCCGACGAGTGCGCGGTAGAGCAGCCAACGATCCATCGGAACACCCTCGGAATGCTGCTCGAACGACTTGTCGTCGATCAGCTCCTGTGTCCTGAGATCATATACCTCTGCGCCCCACTGCACGGTCTGGAACAGGTCACGATCACTCGTCACGACGATCGGCTGCACGCCTTCGTCGAGCAGAACTCGCACAGCAGCCGCAACACCGTCATCCGCTTCTCGGTTCCGATACGAAAGACAGCAAACCCCGAGACTCGGCCAGATCTCGTAGCACTTGACGATCTGCCCAAGCGCCTTGACGCGCTCTTCTTCCGACATCTGCTCGCGCTTCTCTCGACGCGATCGCTTGTAGTCTGGGAGCGCACGCATCCGATGCCGAGGAACGCCGTTGTCGAAGAACGCGTAGATCGCGCCAACGCCCAGCATGATCGGGTTCGTGAGGATCGAGCGAAGCGACCCCAGAGCCCCGAACACGCCTCCGGTGAACCGACCGCCTGCACGCAGGTCGTCCAGCGCCGACGCAAAGATGGCCCGACTAATCAGGTTGTTTGCGTCGATCACTAGAGCGGACCTGCGTGCGCTCACGGTCACTCGTCTCCGTCAGCGTCGGGCGGCCCGTCCTCGTCGCCCTCGGGCTCTTCCGCATCCTCTTCGGTCTCTTCGGTCTCTTCGACCTTCTTCGCGGCCTTGGCCTTCTTGGGCTTCTTCTTGGGCTTCCCGGCCTTGGCCTTCTTGGGCTTCTTCGTCGTCTCGTCTTCGGCCGCGTCGCCGCCGTCGGTCTCGTCGCTTTCGGCCTCTTCGCCTTCGGCCTCTTCGCCACCATCGGTCGCGTTCTTGGCCGCTTCGGCCCCGACGATCGACCAGAAGACCGTCAGAGCCTTCTTCGTCGCCGAGTCCTTGGCGTCCTCGTGCGGCACCGCAAGTGCGGTCAGATCACCGCGATCCCAGAGAAGCGCACACACCATCGCACGCGTCTCGATGAAGTCCGCGTCGCCTTCGTCACGCTCCGAGCCGAGCAGCTTGCCGCAGAGTTCCTGCAGCATCGCCTGCTTCTCGCGGCTGCCACGCCACGCCGTAGCCACACGCTTCGGAGCGGTGCCACGCTTGGTCTTCTTCGGACCAGACTTGGCCGCCTCTTCGAGGTTCTTCTCGGTCTGCACTTCCTTGCGGATGCGCCGGATGTCCGCCGCCGAACTCGCGCCGCCATCCTCCATCGCCTTGATGACGTCGTTGCGGACCGACTCGTCGAGCTTCGCGAGTTCCAAACCCGCGTTCATGGTCAGCTCACCCGACTCCAGCTTCTTGCGCACGGCCGCCGGCTGCTTGACCAGCTCCAGGACACGCCGAACCTTCTGCGGGTGCATGCCGCACTCCGTAGCGATGCGTGCGACGCTCCAGTCCTTCTCCGCGAACTTCTCGCAGACACGGCCCAGCTCGACCGGGTTCAGGTTGCTGCGACCGTCTTCGCTGTTCTCGGCGACCGCGACGGCGAGCGCCCGATCGTCGTCGTCCTTCAGGTCCGTCCGGATCAGAACCGGAATCGGTTCCTTCCAGTCGAGCGATTCGAGAGCCCGGTAGCGGCGCTCACCCGCGATCAGTTCGAACGTTCCGTCCTTGCTGGACGGTCGCACGACCAATGCGGACAGCAGACCTTCGGCCTTGATGCTCTTCGACAGTGACTCGATGTCACCGATCGACGAACGCGGGTTGAAGTTCTTCTGGACCTTGATCTGCGCGAGCGTCAGTTGCGCGCTGACCGGGTGCCGGGCGTTGCCGCCCTTCTTGACGTTGCCGAGGACTTCGACGCCATACAGAGTGTTGGTGGGCGTCGAGACAGCTTCGGACTTCGGAGCCCCCGCGGTAGCCTTCTTGGCGGCGGGAGCCTTCTTCTTCTTGGTTGCCACGGAGAATCCTGTGGGTTTGGGTAGGGAAGGGCCGCGAAACTTACGCGCGACGCGTGTCTTTTCCAACGGCCTAGTCGTCTGAGTCTACCTCATCTTCCGACTCGGCGTCACGAACAGCCTTCGCGCCGCCCGCAGCGACGACCTGCAGATACGCTGCCATCGCGGTCTTGCGTCGCTCACCGTCGACCAGAAGGTTGTGCCACTTCTTCCGGTCGAACGTGTTGTTCTTCCCCCACGGTGGGAACATGAGGCTCCCCTTGGACGATCGGATTCGTCCGGCGTCCAGAAGAACGTGGAGCATGGTGACATCCGGGTCCGGACCACGCTTGAAGTCGATGACCCATTCGCAGTTCTGCTCCGGTGGCGCAAGTCGGTTCTTCTTCGTGATCGCCTTGATGATGTAGCCGGTGGCCCTGTCCCCGACCTTGATCGTCTTGACGCGAGCGAGGCGCACGCGTTGCGACGCTGCGAACTTTGGCCCCATTCCGCCCGATGTCTCCTTCACCGGACCTATCGGTGACCAACCACCGATCTTCAGGCGCACCTGGGAGATCCACATCATGTGCGCACGAACCCGAGCGATCGCCTTGAACATTCGGCGGCAACCCTTCGACATCGCACGAGCTACTTCTCCGACGTGCGCCTTCTCGGCGGTCTTGGCTTCCAGCTCGGCCTTTGGCACGGCACCGCCGATCGAGTCCCACACGATCAGGACGGGAACGTTCGGAGGCTCCTCTCGAAGCTGCTCCATCGTAGCCCAGATGATGTCCCACCCTTGCTCGATGTGATCCGGGATCGAATGCAGCACCCGAGACGGGTCGATGCCGATCTGAATCATCTTCTGTTCGTCAAGCGCGGCCTCGAAGTCCAGATGGACAGCGTAGCCGCCCAAGTCTTGCACGCCCTTGATCGCACGATGCGCAAGCGCGGTCTTGCCGCACCCTTCTTCGCCGAAGACTTCACTCGCACGGCCGACAGCCCACCCTCCGCCAAGGATGTGATCCATCCCTGGGAAGCCTGATGGGATCCACTCCTTGACGTCGGCAAGAGCACTCGACCTGTCGAGCGTGTCGATCGTCGCGCCCTTCACCTTCTTTCGAATCGCACCAACAATCGACTGCGCGATCGAGTTCGACGTGATCTTCGCGGAGAATAGCGGCTTCTGCTCACCGGACGCGCTTTGCGCGCGACGGACGACTCGCTTCACTGGCTTTGCTGACATTGATCCTCGCTTGCTTCGCTGCGTAGTTGGCGACAGCTTCCGTGGTCCCGTCGTTGCTGATGATCTGCGACAGCTCGTCGAGCAGCGTCAGCTCCGCGTGCACTGTCGTGAAATAGATTCGCCTGAGTTCGCTCTGCGCATCGGCCATGTCGGCTTCCGGATCGTCGCCGAGAACGCGTGTCAGAGTCGCATGCGTCTTCAGGAACTGATAACGCGTCAAGTGCACTGCCGGACTGATCGACAGTGACACAGTGTCACCTTTGCGTAGGGGCATGATCTGGGTCAGACCGCGCTGCGACCGTCAGGAGGCAGCGCGGTCATGTCCTCACTTCTTCTTGCCTCGGATCTTGCTCGAAGCCGCTCCGGCCTTCGGCTTGCGAGCAGTCTGCTGCGCCGCTTCCTTGACCGGCTTCTTGGCCGGCTTCTTGTCGGCTCCCTTGGCCGGCTTCCGCGAGACGCGCGGCTTGGCCTCTTCGGCCTCTTCGTCCTCGTCGGACTCTTCATCTTCGGACTCCTCTTCCTCTTCGGACTCCTCTTCCTCTTCGGACTCCTCTTCCTCTTCGGACTCCTCGTCCTCGTCGGACTCTTCCTCTTCGGACTCCTCTTCCTCTTCGGACTCCTCGTCCTCGTCGGACTCTTCCTCTTCGGACTCCTCTTCCTCTTCGTCCTCGTCTTCGGACTCCTCTTCGTCTTCGACCAACGTCAGGTCTTCGAGGCTCACGTCCCACGACTCGCCCTCACTGTCGAGCACGCGAGCCGTGTCGCCCTTGATCGACTTGACCACACCGGTCACGTCGCCGTCGTCCGATTCGAACGTGACGTTCGAGCCCTTCTCGATCGTGGCTTCCTCTTCGGACTCCTCTTCCTCTTCGGACTCTTCCTCTTCTTCTTCCTCTTCGACCTTGGCCTTGCTCTTGCCCTTGGACGAAGCACCAGCCTTGGCCTTGGACTGCTTGCGGAACTCGTCCGGCATCTCCTCACCGGTGAGCGCCTCGTAGATCTTGGCAAGCACGTCGTAGTCGACCGCGAAGAAGTGCTGCCTGACGTCCATGTCCTTGCCGGCCTCGATGAGAGCCCGGCGCATGGCCTTGTCCTTGTGCAGCGGCGACTTGTCGAGCTTCTCGCAGGTCCACTCGGTGTCGAGGTTGGACCCCGTCTTCTTGATGAGCAGATCGCGGCCTTCGACCGGATCGGTGATGTCCTCACCGACGTCTTCGTCGAGCATGAAGTCTTGCACCTTGGTGTAGATGCTCTTCTTCATCGGGAAGATCCGGACGTTCGGAGCTTCGACCGTTCCCTCCTGACCGCGAACGACGACCGGGACCCAATACTCGGTGGTCGTGCGGCACAGCTCGTAGGCCCGATCCCTGGTCTCCTTGTCCGACTTCTTGATCTTGCGGAATGCCGCTTCGATCGGGCACGGAAGGCCGAACGTGATGGGGCTGGTCGACCCCTTCCGGTCCCCCGAGATCGACTTGCAGTAGTAGCTGACGACGCGGTGACCTGGGATGTCGTCGTCCGTGGCAGGGGGGAGCAAACGGACGCGGCCCTTGTTCCAGTCCTTGTTCGTGATGAGCATCCCGCCGCTGCCCATCTCTTGGCGTTGCTCCATCAGCTTCTTGCGGAGCTTCTCGTTGATCTTCGGCATGTTCGTTCTCGGTTTCGGAAGTGGGAAACGCTTGCTCTCAGCCTCGCGAGGCGTCTTGGTCCTTGGCCAGCAAGCGCCGCAGCAAGTGCGAACGGTGGTCGTGCGCGCCTGCTATGGCTTTCAGAATGCTCCAGTGTTCCCGGAGTTGCGTCAACTCGTTTCTAGCGGATAGCACGGCATTATCGCCGGCCAGCATGCCCTCAACCGTCGCAGACGCCACGTAACGGTCTTCTTCCTTCAAGACCTTGCTGTAGCGATAGCGGCGATCACCTTCGAGCTTCTCGACCTCAGACTCTTTCGACCGGACAAGGCTCAGCGCGCGCGACGCTTGATACTCCCAGAACGCGTAGCGGGAGTGCGCCGTCTCGGCCTGCTTGTGCAACTTGACCGGGTCTGCCGACACGCGCAGCTCTTCTGCGATGTTGAGCTTGACGACCTTCCCGCTTTCGAGCGTGATCTCGATCGAGTCGATCTCCGCAAGCGCGTCCTCGCTGAGCATGCTCACGGCGTGAACCTTCTTCGGCTTGCTCATGCTGCTTGTCTCGCCTCCATGGCGGCCCACAAGAAGTCGACGTCCAGGTCGTTGATGTCCAGCTCGCGCGGCTCGTCGTCCTTGTTGATCTTCGCTTCCTTGAGTTCGACGCCAGTGCCCCAGGTGAAGCCGACTTCGAGGTCCGCGACGATCGGAACGGTCAACCAGCTCCAGTCGAGACCCGGAAGAACCTCTGCGCTCAACGTAGGTAGATTCTCCATGACGTGCTTCGCGAGCTGGCCGACCTGAACGACCTCGTCGACATGGCAATCGAACACGAGCGAGTCGTGCACGGTCAGGATCAGCTTGGAGCGGAGACCCAGCTCCTGCAGCCGACGTTGAATGATGACCGTCGCCATGTTGGTCATCTGCGCAGCCCCGCACTGAACCGGGAAGTTGACAGACTGGCGCAACGCTCGCGCGACCATCTTCTCGTCTTCGCTGAAGACTTCGGGAACGCGCCGACGATGCCCGGTGAACGCTTCCAGATAGCCGAGCTTCTTCACGCTGTTCATCAGCTTGTCCATGTTGCGCTTGAGCGCCGGACGAGCAGCGAAGTAGGCGTCGATCAGATCCTGCGCCTCTTCGAGCGTGATGAACACCCCGTCCTTGGCCAACGTGCTGACCAGAGCCGGAGGGCCGCCTCCGTAGAGCACGCCGAAGTTGACGCGCTTGGCTCTCGTGCGCCAACCCTTCGCCGCATCCTTCGGGAGCTTCTTGAACTGAGCTGGAGTCAGCTTCGAGATCGCGATGGCAGTCAACGTGTGGAGGTCGTCCCCACGTCGATACGCTTCGATCATCGTTGGCTCGCGGAACAGGCACGCGGCCACACGCAACTCGATCTGAGAGTAGTCAGCCTGCAGCAGCACACCTTCGTGCCGGAACCGACTGACGTAGCAACGCTTGATGAGCCCGCCGCCCTTGTTCGGAACGTTCTGCAGGTTTGGATCGCGGGACGCCAATCGCGCCGTCACGGTCCCGTGCATCAAGTAGGTGCCGTGGATCAGTCCGTGTCGATCGAGCTTGGTCTGCAGCGGCCCGATGAACGTGCCTTGCAGCGTGGCGATGGCCCGGAAGTCCAGGATGAGCTTGACCAGCGGATTGCCACCCCGCTGATACTCCTGAAGGACGTCAGCCTTCGTGCTGAACAGGTCCCACTCCTTCCGCTCGATTGCCTGCTCCACCATGTCGGTGAAGTCCGGCGGGCGAGAGTTGAGCTTGCTCCCACGCTTCTCCCGCCACTCCTCGGTCAGGCGCTCCAACCTGTGCTTCATCAGGTCTAGGCCCGAGTCCGTCAGTTCAAGCGGGCGCAAGCCGTAGTAGGAGAACAGAACCTTCGCGAGCTGCTTCGGAGAATCCGGATTGAACTTCGCAGGAGGCGGAACGACGCGCGTCCGTCTGCCCTCACGCTCTTTCGCCTTTGCTTCCTCACGATCGCGCAGAAAGGCTCTGACCTTCGGGTCAGCTTGGATCTTCTCGTCGAGTGTCTCCAGATCCGCGGTGTAGCGGCGATCAAGCCTGTCGACCATCAACGAGTCGATCTGGGCTCCGTTCCACTCGATGTCGGCGAGCGTGTCACTGAGCAACGGATAGAAGTGCAGACCCAAACGCTGCATCTTGGGGTTCGACTGGAACTCCTTCTCCTTGCGCAGCGACAGCACAGAGCGACGCGTGACGTCCGCGTCCATCGCGGCATACGTGAACAGGATCTCGCCCGGAACGTTGGCATACGAGCCACCCTTCTTCGGGTCGGCCTCCGGGTGACGAGCCTTGTAGTCCTCCAGCGGCTTGTCGTAGCCGCCCATGCCTGTGTGTGCGAATGCGAGCTTGTCTAGTCCGTGCGTGCCGCGCTGCTCGTCCTGAACAAAGTGCAGCATCATGGTGTCGAGCACGTTGACTGGCACGACGCCGAGACGCGATCGAATGTGGTTGCGATCGAACTTGCCGTTCTGCGCGGCCTTCGGCACCTGCTCGTCTTGGAAGAACCGGCGCAACGCACGCTTCAGCCGCAGACGTGTCGGGCCTTTCTCGCGGAACTCGGCAGGAGCGTCCTTGTGGTCAAACGGGATGGTGAACCCGGTCTGCTTGTGCGACGAGAACGAGAAGCACAGTAGCCGGGGGAACTTGTCTTGATCCCACTGCGTCGACCCGGTCTCCGTATCGAACGCGGTCAGTCTCTTCACCTTCCGAATCGAACGCAGTCGACGCTCGACTTCGTCGATGTCCGTCAGGACTTCGTAGCGGCCTTCTCCGGCAAGCTCCTTGTGCGTGCCGGCCACGATCTTCCCCGCGGTCTCGATCGACGCGTAGAACTTGTCCAGCTCGTGATCGAACCGCAGCACATACGCCGGGCTCAAACACGCCAACACCTTGATGTCTGGAAACTCCGGGCGAATGCACTTGAGCACACGCCCATTCAGCATGGTGATGCCGCTCTGACCTGTGAGGAACTGCAGAGCCGCGTTGCTGAGCGCGACCAATAGTTTCGGTTTGCGCGCCGCGATCTCTCGCAACAGCTTCGGAGTGCACGACTGGACCTCCGTTCTGTTCGGCGTTCGATTTCGCGGTGGCCGACAACTGACCACGTTGGTGAAGCCGTAGTCTTCAGGCTTGAGCGAAGTCGCGGATTCGACAGTCTTGCGCAGTAGCCCTCCTGGCCCGCCAACGAGCGGCTTCCCTTGCTTGTCTTCCAGCTTCCCTGGCGCTTCGCTGACGAACAGCACCTTGACCGGCTTCCACTCTTCCGAGACGCACCGACTCTCGACGACGTGCTCGTCGCGATTCTTCTGCAGGATCTTGTCCGCGTCCCGTTGAAAGAGGTTCCGGCCTACTTGGTCGAAGTCCCGTGAGAACGGGAGCAGCGGGCACCAGTAGCAGCCGGACTTCTCTTCGAGCCCCGGCTTGACGATTCCGCCACGTTCTCCGACTCCGTCGAGCTTGCGTGCGGCTTTCTGCATGGGTCGATCGTGTATGGCGTGGCGTTCTTGTTCAGCGAAACCGGCTTCGGAGCTGGCAGGAGGAAGACATCGAAACGCTGCGCGTGGTCACCCCAACAATCGTTCTGCAGTGCGCACGACCGGCACGCCTCGCAATGCGTCGGGAGACCGAAACACGACGGCTTAGCTCTGTTCGAGGACATCGCACATGAGTGTGTAGCCGAAGTGTTCGATGTCCCGGCGGCGATCCAGCGTGGCCGCGTGCTTCGCCGCGTCAGTGACGCCGTTGACGAAGTCCCACAAGCACATCGCGCCAGGGGGCCGACAATCTCGCTGCGCTTCTACCACCGCTTGCTTCTTCGCGTGGTCACACAGCTTCTGGCTGGCCGCGGGGTGCGAGCCTTCTCCGATCGCGGTCAGGATCTTGCGCACACCGGTCCCGTCGAAGAAGTGACGCGACGCGCGCTTCGCCAGTTGAAACAGAGTCCCGGCGCGCTCGAACGACACGAGAAACGACTTCAACAGATCGTCGTCGATCGACCACTTCGCATGCTTTCGCACCGTCGCGTGCGCCGAGTCTCGGGCAAGCATGCCATTCAAGCAGCTCAGGCGCTCAGCGTAGTCCGTGATGGTCGTCTGACCGGTCGACCCGATGTCGGACAAAATCTCGAACCCGACCCCCATCAGATCACCGACCGATGCTTGATCGCCAGTCTTGACGTCACGAACGGCGCTGCCTGTAGCGGTCATGCGGAAGACCGTTCCGTTCAACCACCCGCCCATGAACCTCGTCTCTTTCGACGCGGACAGCGCGAGACGCATCAGTTCCGGGATGTCTGGCGTGTTGTGCTTCGACTCGTCCACAACCGCATCGACGCGATGTGACTCAGTGTCAACGAGCAGAACGCAGTCGCGGAGCAACCCCGAGTTGATCGCATCACGCATGATGTCCATCGCTAGCGACTCGTTCCGCTTCGCGATCCGACGGACGAACGGCTCTGGTGTTCCGGTCAGCGCGCAGATGTCGGCAAACGCGCGCGCAGTCAGCCGCCCGCGAACTCCGCTCAAGTTCCCGTCAACGTCCATCCCGTCCAAGTCGGATGCCGACGTCAGGTCGTAGCCGTCTTGCACCGCGCGGGCAGCTTCGAAGAACTCGGTCCGGTCCGTGAAGTGTTTGGTCACAGGAGCGGCGAACGAGAACACGTTGTTGGTTTTGGCCATGACGGAAGACTCAGCGGAGGGCGAGCATACCGAATCACACGCGCTGTGCGTAGCTTTTGCCGCGTGGCACGAGTTCGCCGAACCGATAACGTGCCCTGACCATCGCGCTTGCGTCCATGACGCCGCGAGTTCTGAGGAGATCGTTGAGTCGCTCTCGGTTGTCCCAGGGATCACCAGACGGAAGAGTCAGAACCGTCACCTTCGGAACACGTCCGAGCAGCTTCGTGTAGATCTGATGCGCCTTCACCCCTGCATCCGGGTCGAGAGACACGACGATCTCGCGAGTTCCTGTCCGGCAGAGCGTCTCGATCAATGAAACCTGCGCGTCCGAGATGGCCTTGCCCATGATCGCGACCGCGCAGCCACCCCACGCCATCATGTCGAACGGACCCTCCACGATGCACACGCGAGGCTTGCCAACAACCGAGTCGTAGTTGAGCAAGCACGTCGACTTGCCGTGGAACCCTTCAGCCTTCGGCGGATTGTTCGATTTCCGCCCATCGGTCGCTTCGCCAGCAAAGCGACTGGTGAAGTAGACCTGCGCACCGCCCTGAAACACGGGGAACAGCAGATAGCCTGCGTAGCGGCCAGACGTCGCGTAGCTGATCTGGTGCTGCTCGATCATCTCGTCGGTCACGCCGCGGCCGTGCAGATACCGGAGCGCACGCTTGGCGAAGGGCGACACCTTCCCAGCGAACAGCTTGATCGCGTCGTCCGGCATGCGAACCGGCTTGAGCGAGACGTGAACGTCAGACACGGTCTCCAGCGCCTGTCGAACCGAGTCCACCGCGTTGCTCGACGGAAGCCGAACCTCGCGCTGCAGGATCCGGAGTTCCTCCATCTTGAGGACTCCGTTGTTGAGCATCCGGAAGAGCGCGGCGAAGTCGCGGAACGCGTAGCCACAGCGATAGCAGTGACCAACCGATCGCGTCGTGTTGACGTTGAGCTTCTGCTTGTTCGACTCGCTTCCGACGCGGTCGATGCACGCAGGACAGAACCAACGAAACTCAGGTCCGTTGCCCGTGTGCTGGCCGAGGCGTGCGTCGAGATACTCGACGAGCGTTCTGGTTTGCGCCTTGTTCATCGCCCGGAAGACCCGAAGCCATCCTGCCCTCTCTGCGACTGGCGGCTTTCGTCCCAGTCTTCACGAACCGAGACCTCCGGAATGGGCAAGACGAGAAGTTGCGCGATGCGATCGCCAGGGTTCAGAAGGATCGTCCCCTGCCCGAGGAAGATCAGGCAGACGATGACCTCTCCTTCGTAGTCGGCGTCGAGAACACCGGCCAGCGTCCGCACTCCCTTCGCGCCGAGGCCACTCCGATCCTGAATGAGTCCAACATGCCCCAGCGGGAGCTGCATCGCGATCCCCGTGCGCACCTTCGTCGGGGTGTTCGGCACGAGCACCACGGGCTCGATGGAGTAGAGATCGAGACCTGCCGAACCGACCGTGCTGCGTGTCGGCAGAATCGCGCTTGCTGACAGGATGCGAACGTTGAGAGCAAGAGTCACTTGGGCACCTTCTTTGATGGTTCAGAACTTCGACGAGGTCGATCCGAAGTCTTCGACGCGCTCTTGAGCCCGCCAACACGTCGAGCCTTCGCCAGCTTGGCCTTCTTGTCGCCGGACGACGCAGTCGTGGCTTCTTCCGGAGCGTCCGTGTCGTGCGGCGTGTAGACGCGCGATCTGGTCGAGTCCTCGACCGACAGGGACGTGATGCGGCACTCGTTTCGACGGATCTTGCACGACACGGTCCAGTCGCTCTCGATCTCGCGCATTGCCGCGCCGAACAACCGGCAAACCCCGTCAGCTTGCTCATCCGGAGTCTGGCACAGCGCCAACAGCGCATCGGCCACGGCCGCCACTTCGAACGTCTCGGCCACGTCGACCATCGTGATCGTCTCCTTGTCCAACGCACCACGATTCGCTTGCTGCGCTGTCCACACGGCCGCGTTGAACTCGCCGGCCATCGCGCGCAGATCCTCGAAGATCGAGGCTTGCTCATGCCTGAACTCGCCGGCACGTCGACTCGACGCGCGCATGATGCCGGCGTAGTCGACGATCACGAGATCCGGGTTGAACCCCTGCGCCGCGTGGATCGACATGTTCGAGCGGATCATGTCGACCGTCGCGCTTCGCGTCGGATACTCCTTCACGACCAGACGCCCATGCACGAGCTTTCGCACGCGCTTGGAAAGCTCGGACGCGAACCCATTCGGATCAGTCAGACGGCTCTTGACCAAGCTGCCCATGAGGCGCGCGTCGTAGCGTCGCAGCACGGCCTGCTCCGACATCTCCAGCGTGTAGTGAAACACGTTGAGACCGTCGAGACTCGCGAGAGCCGCGAACCCCATGTTGATGAGAGCTGTGGTCTTGCCTCGCTTCGGCGGAGCCAGCAACACGCCGAGCGTTCCTCGTTTCAACCCGCCGCGCATCAGATAGTCCAGGTGCGCGATTCCTGTCGGGATGCGCCGCTCGTCTTCCGTCTCGGGCGAGCGATAGAGCTTGAGACGTTGCGCGAGGTTCCCTGCGAACTCGGTGCCCGTCTTGGTCATGTCTTCGCCGACCAGCATGGCCTTGCGGATCAGCGGCTCGACCTGATTCGTGTCGCCTTTGTCGATGTGCGCGGCCCCTTCGAGAACCGCGTTCAGCATGGCCATTCTCTTGCCGAACGACACCACGCGTTGCATCACGGCTTCACTGTCGTGGATCGGCTCGCGGTAGATGTCCTTGACGGTCGCCGCAACAGACTCGAAGTCGTCACTGCCGACCTTGTGCCGCAGATCCTCCAACAGCGTTGGCTTCGCCGGGAGCTTGCGATGCTGGTCAACGTGCTCCAGCAGAGCGCGCGCAACCGCTCGGTGCGCATCCGAAACGAAGTAACGATGATCGAGGACGCTGCGGCAACGCTCGACGAACCCAGGGGCTCTCGCAGCGACCGCCAAGATATGACGCTGGAACGACGGACCGAAGTCTTCGTCGTAGCGGGACGAGACAGTGCTCGCGCGCTCAGCCATCACCAGTTCCCCCACAGACGACCGCCGGCTTCCAGCGCGGGTTCGATCTGATTCGAGCACGGCACAGCAGGACGTGCTAGACGCAGCACACGAACGAACGCAGGCCAGGAGAAGTCCGTCACGCCGATGCAGTCACCGAGCCCGTGACGATGTCGCTCCGCGATCTGCCACGCCGCGGTCAAGCGGGCGAGCAACCCCTCACGACGCGCTGCTGGTTCACCGTGCAGCTTCCTGATCTCGTTGTAGCACCCGATCTGCGCCTGGAAGTCCTGCCAGTCCTTGGAAGTCTCGACACTCTCCGCAGCTTCGCGCCAAGAGATGGGCTGGTCTGCGAGTTCGAGCGATACGAAGAGCGTCGCGACGTCCAGCTCCGAAGTCATGAGGTTTGCACGAACACGTCCGAGCCAAGTCTCGCGCGTGTCGAACACACGAGCACTCCCCGTCTGGAAGCGTCGATTCGCACGGCCGAGCACCCCGTTGTAGCGCGCTTCAGCTTTGGGTCCGAGCAGCATGTTCGGACGAAACGAATAGCGTCCGAGACGCTGCTTCAGCAGCAGCATGTTGGCCGCGATGAAGTCTTCCGCAGCGACACCACGCTCGATGCACCAGTCCTGAACCTTCGCTAGGGTCGCGTTGTCGCGATCCGAGGACGCACGTCGCCAGGACGGTCGTCCGAAGTGCTTCCGGAACTGTGAGTCGTAGATCGCGCCAATCTCCTCACGGTGCACGTCGGTCTGAGACCTGAGATCGTGCAGCCACTGCGAGAGCGACTGGTTTGGCGACGACGCGGGGACGACCCCGCGCGCAGTTCGGACCGGCATCCGCTGCATGCGTTGGAACTCCTGAACACCTGGAGAGGAAGTTACCGGCCTGCACGCCGTTTGCCAGCACGCTTTGTGCAAACGCGCATTCGTCCCAAGCGCAAACCCACAATATGTAGTGGGCTGCGTGAACGACCGGCCGATCAGGTCCAGGAAGCGAACGGCAAGAGGTCTTTCGGTGGACGGCTAGCGTCGAGTCGCTTGGGCCATGACTCGACGACTTCGACTTCGTAACCCTCGCCTTCGTAGATGTCGGCTCGACGCGCCGCGTGCTCCGTCAAAACGGACGACCCGAGTGGAACGAAGTCCACAACCCACACGTCTTCCGAGTCTGGGCGCATGCCTCTGCCGATGCGCTGCAGGGCGCTCGTGTTGGTCGACACGCCCTCAGCCAACACGATCGCGTCGATCCCGCGCACGTCTTCACCTTCGTCGAAGATCGTGGTCGCGAGGATCACGTTGATCTCGCGGTCAGCGAACATCTGCTTGGCTTCGTCGCGTTCGGCTGTGTGCGTGTTGCCCCACAAGCACGCGACTTCGATCCCGAGGTCTTGAATGCCCTCAGCCAACCGGGCGAAGTGCTTCTTGAGCCGGCACAGCACGAGAATGCGACGCTTCCGGCGATGCAGCCACTGCACGCACGCGAGAACCGCGTTGTTGTGCCGGTCCGAGTCTACGATCGCGGCATCGTAGGCCGCGCGATACTTCGGATCGCGCATCGACGTCTTGCCGTCACGACTCACGACCGGAATCTTGGCGATCGGCTCCGACGTCTCGCTTGCCATGACCATTGCGATCTTGGGGCGCGCTGCGAGCTTTCGGTCGATCAGCTCTTCCGCCTTGGTCTCGTGAATGATCGCGCCAGTCTGCCCTTCGAGCTTGATGTCGTTGAACTCAACCTCGCGCAGCGGCGTTCCGCTCAAGCCGTAGCGACGTGCAGCAGGGCAAGCCGACGCGATCGCTTGCCACTGGTCCGACTTGGTCCTGTGGCACTCGTCGAGGAACAGAACATCAGTCTGTTCGAGCAGTTCACGCAGCCACGGATCACCCTCGATCTTGTGCTTGCGCTTCTTCTTCGTGACGACCCGGTCCTTGAAGTGAACCATCGTCTGGGCCGTCGCCACGACGATCGGACCGCCCTTCCTGTGCCCGTCTCCGGCGATCCCGACTTTGACGTCGCCACTGTAGAGCTTCTGCAGTGCTGCACGAGTCTGCCCGGCCAGACCCTTTCGCGGCACGATGATGAGGCTTCGCCAGCCCATCTGCTCCCAGAAGATCCTGGCAGCCGCCGCGATCATGGCGGTCTTGCCCGATCCGGTCGGCTCCTTCAACGCGCCGCGAGGACGCGAGAGCATCGCGCGGACCGCGGCGAGCTGATAGTCGCGCAGCTTGATCCCGGCGAGGTAGTTCTCGTCCAGGTCGTCGTCCGGAACCGGAGCAGAGTCACGCGACGAGATCGCGACAGACACGCCCTGCCGCTTGAGGTAGCGGCGAACACGCGGGGCGAACCCAGCGGGGAACGTGTTGCCGTCCGCGAGGCAGACCTTCCCGTCCCACCGCCCATCGCGGAACGCCCGGTTGAAGAAGCGCCCTGGATGCAGCCACGAGAGGCACTCGCGTAGAAACGCAGCAGGCGCATGGATGCCCGTCAACCGAGCAACTGCACCGTCGATCTTGATGCGCGCGGGCATGAAAGGTGCCGGCCCTTGACTGCCCGTGTTGAAGGAAGCCAAGGGCCGGGAGGCCGGTTAGGTGTTCAGCCGGCGGGATTGTGACGGCTGGCACGGACAAGTGCAAGCCGTAGGGCGCGGATTCCCGCACGAGCGCGCGACAAAGGGCAAGGATTCACACGGCCTTCCGCATTCGCCGCAGCAGTGACGCCGTGTCACTGGGAGGGTGGCGCATCCGGAGCCGGCGGCTCTTTCGGCTTCGGGGCGTGCCGGTGCTCCAGCTCGAACACTTCGCGCACGTCCTCGGCCGTCTGGTCGAACACGAGCCGGACACACTCCAGGATCAGTGCTTGATCCACACCGGAGGCGGTCGCCCCACCAGTCGCGCAACGCTGCAGCGCCGGCATATAGGACCGCATCTGCATCCACCGCTGGAACAGATGGTGCTCACGCTGAACCTTCTGCTTGTCGTAGGCGTTCCAGTCGAAGTCGTCTGGCACGCCCGAACCGAAAACGATCACGACCGCAAGGCTACTGCAGAACAGCTCGACGCGCGAGTCGAGGAAGAAAAGTGCGCCCCGGAAAACTCAGGGAAAAGGGGAAGAAGGAGAGTCAAGTTTTGACGGTCCGTCGCGGACCAACCGGGGCGCGTGTGTCAGTCAAGGCGCGCGGCTTGCTCGATCATCGAGCGAGTCATGCGCAGATGTTTGGACATGCAGTTCGCGACTTCGAAGCCAGCGATGCGCAAGGCTTCGTGCAGCGCGTGTCCTGTTTGGTGCATGCCGAGCTTGTGGGCCTCGTTCATGGCGAGCGAGAGGGCCGAGAGAAAGTCGGCGTGCTCGCGGGGCAGCGCCTCGCGCGCGCGGGGTAGTTGTTTCGCGCGTCTACGCGTTCCTTCCTTCTTCGTGTCCTTCTTCACGTCACTTCACCTTCAGATTCGAGAACTCGGCGCGTCAGCGCCGGGAGCTAGGAGATGAGAGGAACGAGCGTCAGCTCGTTCCTCGAAGATCCTAGCGACACGTCAGCCGATACCTGACTCGTCAGAGCCAGCCCGGTCAGTGGGTCAGCCCGGCGGACAACAGGGGTAGATAGGGGGGCCGGGTGGACCCTGGCAACAAGAAAAATCACGGATTCTGCGGCATTTGCGCCGGACAGCTAGTAGTTGCGTCTACCGCACGGCCTTCATTAGCCGTTGTTGAGGAAATAGCTCCGCACGAACTTCACGCGATCGCTGTGCGTGGGAAGCCTGGAGTAGCGCAGCATCGCTTCGAACCGATCGAGGTCGCGCTTGCGCTTCTTCTCGATCAACTCGACAGGCAACACCGACAGCAACTCGGCATCGGGGCGAAGCATGGTCGTGGTCTTGCCAGTGAACACGCGACCGACGTTGATCGCGTCCGACAAGTCCAGCTCGGTCAGTTCCTTCGAGAACGCGCGAGCGGACATACCGATCTCGAACGGAGCGTCCGTCTTGTCCACGCTGATCTCGATCGAGCCGCCTCCCGATCGACTTGCTTCGGCCTTCTTGAGCAACCACGCGCCGACTCGACACGCCTTTAGCTTCGCGATCGAGTCCGTGTCCATCCGGACGGTCACGGGTGCGCCACCTTCGTAGTATTCACGCCCGATCAGCTTGTGGCCTTCGAGCACGTTCAAGATCGTGCCGATCGCCGACTCGCTCACATCTTCGGCTTGCCCGCGGCTCACATCTTCCGCGATCGACGCGGCCGACATGCGCAACGTGTTGCCGCCTGAGCAGCGCGACAGCAGCCAGTTCCACAGCGTGGTGTAGAGCTGGATCGGCGGATTGCTCCCCGCGATGAAGCTGCGCTGCAGCTTGACGGCATAGTCGCTGTCGATCAGCACGACCGTTGCGGGGTGTCCATCACGACCAGCTCGCCCGGTCTCCTGCACGTAGCTCTCGATCGAACCAGGGACGCCCAGGTGAACGACCGTCCGGATGTCGGGCACGTCGATGCCCATGCCGAACGCGTTCGTCGCGCACACCACGCGGACGCGGCCCGAGACGAAGTCGTCCTGCACCTTGGTGCGATCGTCCTTGTCCATGCCACCGTGATACGCAGCCGCGAACTTCTCTCCGAAGTCCTCGCAAAGCATCTGCGCGACCTTCTCGGTTCCCTTGCGCGTGCTCGCATAGACCAAGTGCTTGCCCTGCATGTGGAACCTGGACCGCGCCACGCGCATAACCGCGCTCCATTCGCTCGTCCCGCCGAACGTGTCGTAGTTCAGGTTCGGCCGGATCGGGTCACCAACGACACGCGTGTAGCCGTCGACCATCCCGACAGAGGCCGCGATGTCGTTCTCGATGTCAGCCGTCGCGGTGGCGGTCACCGCGATGATCGGCGGGCGCTCGCCGCTCGCATCCCACAGAAGCGAACTGATCTCGTGAATGCGAGAGAACGCCGGGCGGAAGTCGTGGCCCCACATGCTCGCGCAGTGCGCTTCGTCGACCACGATGAACGAAACCGTCGCACGCGCGAGAGCCGCACGGAACTGCTGCGTCCCGATTCGCTCGGGCGCGACATACAGTAGCTTGAACGCACCCGATGCGAACTCGTTGAGTCGCTTGGTCACGTCCGACGGATCCAGCGAGCTGTTGACGAAGCTCGCGCTGATCCCTCGTTTGATCGCGCCGTCGACCTGATCCTTCATCAGGGCGATCAGCGGCGAGATCACGATGGCGCAGCCATCGCGCATGGCGGCCGGGACCTGGAAGCACACGGACTTGCCGTAGCCCGTCTGCAGCACGGCCAGCACGTCCTCCCCGTTGAGCGCCGACAGGATGACTTGCTCCTGCGCGGCCTTGAACCGGTTGTAGCCGAAGTGCTGCTGAAGAACGTGACGAGCCTCGTCGAGAGGCGACTGCGTGTCGGCCATGGTGCGGATTTTTGAGACTGCCTCGCGGGCAGTGAGTTGATGGAAGACGACCCCGACGGGATCGCGCCGGGACAGCTTACCCCATGAGCTGGTCCAGGTGAGCATCCAAGAACACGGCGGCCTCCTGGGGCGTCTGCGGCCCGGCCTGAGCCAGGAACACGGCCAGGACGGCTTCCTGGACGCCTGTGCCGGGCTCCGGGCACGGCTGCAGCGTCTCGCGGTTCGGATTCCAGACGGCCAGGACGCCTCCGGCGCACCGGATCACTCGGTCATCGAGCCAGACTCGTCGGCCGTCCTGCCGCGCGCCCTCCCAGACACGTAGCGCCTCACGCACTCGGCTTCTGGACCTGTTGCGCGGTCTGCACGGGCTGGCCGGTCAGCGCGGCCACGACCCCGGCAAGTCGCGTGGCTTCGTTGATCGCGTTGGCGACCGGTTGCTTGGTGAAGTCGTTGATGACCGAGACCATCTGCCACAGGTTCATCGCGATGATGAACTGCTGTAGGCGCTCGGCCTCGTTCGCGAGCGACTGGACCTTGTTGCTGAACTCGATCAGTGACTCGATGTGAGCGGGATCCGACCCGCGGGTTGCACGAACGTCCGCCACGTTCGGAGTCGAGTCCCACGGATGCTGCTTGAGCAGGTCAAGCCCGGTTTCGACGTCCACGATCTTCCAGTTGCGCAGCTTGCGTTCGATCCTGACCGGCATGGTCGGCTTGAACTCGACGCCGGCCAAAAGCACGCGATGCTGATCTCGCGCCATTTCGAGCGTCTCGCGTAGCTGCGCCACGGGAAGAGGAGCTGGCTCGACACCCTCGACAACAGGGACCGCGACACACCGTGCATCAG